>JACCDI011532743.1_pt1 | contig 11936 bp, 7 predicted proteins | sample 7442791 | NCBI WGS metagenome assembly JACCDI01 (sample SAMN15323434, study PRJNA562643) | freshwater metagenome | isolation source: river surface water | place: USA:Blue River Watershed | collected 2017-08-15
ATGATCACATCGAGTATGCTGTGCCGGGCTGGTTCTTAGGCGACTTGCTCATTGGAAATATTATCGCCCATCAGCTTGAAGAGACGTTTCGTTATCGAAGCACACTCTTAATGTCGCATCCCTGGTAAGCAATTCTAAGCCTGTGATGACGAGTCGTCGATTTTACTAAAACGATATTTAGCTTATGTTAGTATCGTTTATCGGATGGCCCTTGACCGGGTGTCGCTAGTTGGTTCAGCAACTTGAAAATTTCCCCAGCCAGTACCTGTGCTGCTGGGTTGTCTTGAAACAAGTCTGGATGAATGGCAAGAGCAAGCGTCCGTCTAGCCTTTAGCATCGCGGCGCGGGGTAGCCTTGCTGCAGCCACATTCAAGTCTTCCGAGCCAGCTGCCGGAGCCATGCCGCGCCCTTTTTGCGATGCAGCTCGCATTCCAGCCTGAAATCCTTCGGCATATACACCATCGCGATCAGCAGTCGCCGTTTCAGCCTTTTGTTCTGCTGATTTTGCTGCCTGTGATTTCTCTGTGCCATCCAGCATAAGCTCATCGATCCGACGAACCGCACGGTTCAATTCAATCTGGAGTCGGCGGTTTTCTTTGACGGCTGCAGAGCGTTCCTCCCGAACACTCTCAAGTTCCCGACGAACAGTGTTGAGCTCACGAGTCGTTACTGGTCTGCTCGAATGTTGATCCCCATGGATTCCGATGCGCTCACGTAACCCTTCGATTCTGTAGAGCGATGCTCTTGAAATACCACTGTGGTCTGCAACATCCTGAATAGTAAATGGAACACCTGTCGCCCGAAGTGCACGGACCGATGTATCTACTTTTGCGGTCAATTCAGAAATGGACTGTGGTTTTGGCCCACGACGTCGACTTGAAACTTGCGTTTGCATCACCACTACAATACCAGTTTGAGCGTTGCCAGACCGGGGTTGGGCTAATAGAATGCCGTATGCCTGAAAAAGTTAAGTGGTACACATCCTGGAAGGATGCAGTAGCCGATTCCAAGCGAACCCGCCGGCCAATCCTGATTGATTTTTATGCTGACTGGTGTACTTACTGCAAGAAGATGGACAGAGAAACTATTCCAAATCCGTCTGTCCAGGCAACGTTATCCAAAGTAGTATGTGTCCGCCTCAACACCGAACGTGAAGGGCGAGCTCTTGCATCCAAGACCGGTGTAGGGACCTTGCCGACCTTTTTGCTCACAAATGCAAATGGAGAGCCTGAAGGTCGTATTGAAGGTTTTACAGATGCTGCTCAGTTTAGTGCGACAGTTGGAAGTCTCATCTCGGACTATGGGACCGCTGATAAGCGTGTAGCGGTAGCCATTTCGGCAGGCAAAGTCACCCCGGCGACAACCAATCTGCTGAAGGACTTACTGCTAAAGCGTCAACTTGGAGCCGCTGCAAAGCTAATCACTGGAATCGATAAGGGTAGACAGCCTGTCTTTCCAGTAGAAGCATATTTCACTCTGGGACAGCTCTTCTTGCAGCAACAATCAGGTGTGAATGCCCGACGATTCTTGGATCGTGGACTGATGCTCAAAATATCTGGACAACAGCGTGGTGCTGGGTTGTTTATTAAGGCTCTCACCTATTATCAGGAAAAGAACTATAAAGCGGCAATCGCTGGTCTTCAGATGGTGATCGATAACCCCGGGACCGAGTCGGGTCTCGTTACAAATGCGCGATCGGGGATTGCGGATATACGTACAAAAATCAAATAGACGTACAACCGATTTTGGACACTGACAGTGTTACAATTCGCTGTCATGATTTCGATTAATCCAACCAATGTCTATCCGTTCCTTTCTGACCAGTTGATTGGGCAACAACAGGTGCGTGTCAGTTCAGCCCACGACGTACTGACATCTGGTACAGGACCTGGTAATGACTTTATCGGTTGGCTGAATCCCGCCGATGTCGCACCCGTAGAACTCATTAACGACATTGTTGCAACTGCTGCTCATCTGCACACGCTTGCTGATAAGCTTGTGGTAGTCGGAATCGGTGGATCCTATCTTGGGACAAGGGCCGTTGTTGATGCATTGTCATCCAACCCTGACTCAGTTGCTTATGCTGGCCAGAATGTATCTGCCTCCTATCACTCCCGCCTTCTCAATGATCTCGACGGCCAGGACTACGTCGTAAATGTTGTAAGCAAGTCCGGAACGACAACCGAGCCCGCTGTGGCCTTTCGTGTGATCTTGGATCATCTGAACACCAAGTACCCAGCGGGTGTTTCTGATCGTGTCGTTGCCACCACAGATAAGCATCGTGGTGCGCTTCGACAGCTTGCAACGCAAAATGGCTACAAAACCTTTCCGATAGAAGATTCAATAGGTGGCCGCTACAGCGTCCTCTCTCCAGTTGGCCTACTTCCAATCGCCTTCGCTGGAGTTGATATTCATGCACTCGTAAAGGGAGCGTCTGACATGTACGCACTCTGCAATGAGGATGACATCTCCAAGAACCCAGTTCTCTGGTACGTAGCCACCCGTAATCTTCTAATGCAAAAAGGGATCAACATTGAGGTTCTTGCATCCTTTGAGCCGCGTCTCCACTACTTGTTGGAATGGTGGAAGCAGCTTTTTGGTGAGAGCGAAGGCAAGAACGGCATTGGACTCTTCCCTGCGAGTGTTGAGTACACGACCGACCTTCACAGCATGGGCCAGTACATGCAGGATGGTCGCCGCATTGTGATGGAAACATTCCTACGTGTCGTGGATGGTGAGGCAGATGTATTGGTACCTGATGGTAACCCCATTGATGAACTTGCCTATTTGGTTGGACGAGGCCTAACCGATGTCAATGAGGCTGCATGGAAAGCTACTGCTACAGCACATGCAAATGGTGGTGTGCCGAATTTAACCCTGAATATTCCGAAGCTGGATGCCTATCATCTAGGTGGATTAATTTACTTTTTTGAACGTGCATGTGGCATCTCAGGCTACCTAATGGGTGTGAACCCGTTCGATCAGCCTGGTGTGGAAGATTACAAACGAGGGATGTTCAGCTTGCTTGGCAAGCCAGGAGCATCACAAAGTGATGATAATCGACCGGAGGCCAAGCACATTCAGTTTGGATAACCATTGAACCTGTCGTTACAAATATTCTCGGGAATCGCTTACTTTTTTGCTGCTGCCGTTGCTGCATATCTCTACCATCGTCAGGAAGAGCTATCGAAACGAAGTCAACTTGGCTCGGTCTACTTGACGATAACACTTGTGCTCTGTGTTCTTGCATTCATGCACTTGATGAATCTCGGCGGAGATGTCGCAGATAATGTGCGAATGGTAGCAAAGCAAGGCGGATGGTACGGTGATCGGCGACCAATGCAGGCGAAATTAATCCTATTTGTAACCGGAATTAGTACAGTTGGCCTGATTGGATTGCTGGTCAGATTCAAAAAAGCAATAATGCCGGTACTGCCTGTTGTGCTAACCCTGGCAGCATGCCTGACGTTTACCCTCATTAAGACGATTAGCTTACACCAGATTGACGGAATCCTTGCGAAGCATATTGGCCCTGCCCGCCTTGGTGCATGGATTCACTTCTTCCTGTATGTATCCGTAGTGGTTTCACTACTCGCGAAGGTGAAATCTGGTTATCGCCGCCCCAATTTGCGGCTTGCCCGTTAGTCCCCCGATATAACTGCGACACGCAGCTCCGTGCCAGTTTGCTTTTCCAAGTCGGCTATCGCTTGTTCAACGATTGATCCGAGGGCGGAAATGTGCGCGCCACTGCGTGTCCGATAACTTACCTTATCTACCACCAGCGTCACAAAAAGGTAGAGAAACCTGTCACTGCCCGTGGCATAACAGCACATGCTGCTGTGATAGGTCTCATGTAGCTGTGACTTGAAGTATCGTTCAACCGTTATTTCCCTTCGGGTATCAACGGCATTAAGATTTTCAAACACCAATGTCCCAAGCTCTTTCGCTGCTGCATTTGAATAAACTAACACAGTCCCTTGACCACAGACAGACAAAATGTCTTCGGCCTCGATAGGAGTTTGACCCAATCGTTGACCATTGATGCGTGAAACGGCATGCAGTGGCATCATGGTTGAGCGTTCAGCGGACTTTACCCCAGCTGTGACATCAGGACCGATGTCAATAAGGCTCAGGTTCACTTCTACACTAACCGTTGGATCAGTAACACTTAGTACTGATGCAAGACCTGGATGCCAGACGGTTATCGCATCACCATCCCCAACGATACAGTGCCGCGGATCTGCTCGTTCACACACGGCTGCCACGACAACCCCAACATCATCAACTGTCGGGAGAAAACTACCGTCTACAACGACCAAGTCTACGCCTGCCAGCGTATCTGAGATGATGTTTTGCCCAGCGAAATCTGTAAGTGATGGAGTCACAGGAGTAAGGTCGATGTTTATCGCAGGGTGGTCGTGAAGAAGCTGCTCTTTAACCCACCCGGCAATCCAAGTGCCATGCGGGCTTGCTGCATGGCCAATACGAATCTGATCAATCATTGAGCGGTCGCCTACTCCACTTCGCCTTTAGCATCGCTTGCCGACTGGTTTGCCCAACCTCTACACCAGCAATGTACGACGACGAAATCTGCGACATTGGTTCAAGTGGATGACCACTAAACACGTTTAACGTTGCCTGTTTGCCAGCGGTAATGGAACCAACGACATCAAACACACCCAGAATTTTAGCTGGAGCGGACGTTATCGACTCCAATGCCTGTGCTGGGCTAAGCCCGTATGCAGTCGCCATCCCCGCAGCTAGTGGTAGCCAGCGGGTGTTATCGCTCAGTCCACTGGATGTCATCGCAAACGGAATTCCCGCTGATGCAAACTTCGCTGGGAATGCATATTGATCATCAAATGGATGATCATCTGTCCGCGGAAGGTTTACGGTCCACGGTAGAAGGACTCCGGCACCGCTAGCCTTAATTTGAGCAAGTACGCGGTCTGCACCCCGGCATCCGACAAGCACAGGTGAGATTTGATGTTTGTTCGCAAATGCGATTGCATCCAAAATCTCACGCTCTCCATCGACATTGATTAACATTGGAACCTGTCGCTCAAGTACCGGCTGGAATGCATCAAAACGCAAATCGCGCGGAACTGCTGCATTTTCACGTCTTGCATCGAAGTATCGACGTGCATCCGCGATAAATCCATCCAGACCAGCAATCTTCAAACCCATATCTGGAACAGGAATCACATCGGCTTCTTCAGTGTCGCTGCCCGCTGTCATGTCGTGGTTATGTCCGTGGCTTTCGAATGCAGCACTTCGGGCACCAAATTGAAGCGATACACCGGATTGCTTGCGAATCGCGAATTGCTCCCATGTCCAGCCATCAAGGTGTACCAAGCTTGATGAGCCTGAGAGGCTTCCGCCAACAGGAATAATGTTGGCTAAAAGGACACCAGCTTCTCTTGCAACTGCTACGGTTTCCGCGTCGACATTGATGGAGCGTCCGACGTACAGCTCTGGTGAGTAAGTTGCCATCTCAGAAAAGTCTTGCGTCTCACGACGAGATCCAATTTCATTGACACCAACAGTCGAAACAGCATCAAAGAAGCCTGGTGCGATGTGTTTGCCAGTGACATCCACCTTGCGGTAACCCGCTGGGATAGCAACGCTATCAACTTTACCAACTGCTTCGATAAGGCCTGTTTCGCCAATAATGACTGTTGCCGGAACCAGCACATCTCCCGTTCCGTTGTGCACCGTTCCACCGACGAGTGCAAGTTTTTGAGAGCGAGCCTTCGTATTCTTCGACGGTGCCTGCTTTACGAGAGGTTGGCAAACCTTTACAGTGTCTGTTACAGCTGGCTTCGCAGCAACGTTGAATTGTTTTCGAAGCGATTCTTCCTCTTTAGCGAGGAGAATTCGTTCAGCTGCATCTAAAGTGCGGTCAAAAAGAAGCTTGCCATCGACCCATGTTTTCAGCACGACCGCATCAACAGTTAATGGGTCCTTCGACCAAAGGACAACGTCAGCATCCTTTCCAACCTTTAAGGAGCCCGTTCGCTGATCGATTCGAAGCTGCTTCGCAGGATTTATGGTTACCAAATTCAACGCATCTGCGGGTGAAAGCCCGCCATCGCGGACTGATTTTGCTGCCTCGAGGTTCATCCGCCGTGCGAGTTCACTCGAGTCAGAGTTTAACGAGGAGACCACCCCTCGTTGATGCATCATAGCTGCGTTGGAAGGAATGGCATCGAATGCTTCGATCTTGTATCCCCACCAGTCAGAGAATGTAGAGCCACCAGCGCCATGTGTCGCCATCTCGTTGGCAACTTTATAGCCCTCCAGGACATGCTGGAAGGTTGCAATCCTAAACTTGAAGTCATCCGCTATACGGATCATTGCCAAAATTTCATCCGCTTTGTAAGAGTGGCAATGTACCAGGCGTTTGCCTTCGATAATTTCAGCGATGGCTTCGAGCTGGAAGTCTGTTGAAACTGCTGGGCCACGCCCACTCTTGGCAAGTTTTTGTGCTTCCCGGTAATCCAGCGCGCGTTGGAATGCACTGCGAATAACACGTTCAACTCCCATGCGCGTTGCCGGATACCGACCTTGCCTGCTTCCATTGGAGCGCGTTGGGTTTTCTCCAAGAGCAAACTTTATCCCTTGAGGAGCACCGTCTATAAGGAGTTCAGACGCCCCCATACCCCAGCGCCACTTTACAACGGCATTTTGCCCTCCGATAGCATTTGCTGAACCATGGAGTATGTTTGCGGCCGTCGTTCCACCAGCAAGCTGACGATAGATGTTTATGTCATCCGGATCGAGAACATCAACAATACGACACTCTGCAGTGATGATATTGCTACCTTCGTTCACTCCTCCCACTACCGCGGAGTGTGAGTGGCAGTCGATGATGCCCGGGGTGACGTGCAGTCCTTTGCCATCAATGACAAGGGCATTCCGGGGGACTGACAAATTATTGCCAATTGCCGAGATTTTGCCATTTGAAATGATGAGATCGGTTTCCGGAAGAATCCCACTCACTTCGGATGTCCATAGCGTTGCATTCCGGATGAGAACGGTGTTTGACTGAGGCAGATTGGATCCGACTGGCTTGTCAAAAGTCCCAAGGACAAACTTTGTTGCGGGAATCGCATTTCCCGGTAAGCCAGCGCGTCCGGCATTATCAGCCTGACTATCAGACAGGATTCCATCAACGAAAGTCAATGCTGTTGTTGCATCCGCCAAAAAGGGATCTGCTGTCCAGCAAGCGAAGTTGGCACGCTCGCCTACCTTAATTTCGACTTTGAGGTCAAACCATTCTGCAGGATCAACCGTTACCGCTTTTCGAGCGCGTTCCAGTGAGAGTCCATTTTGAATACATCGTCTGATGTTCGCATAGAAACGGTCTGCGGCCGAAGTTGCCAGCACAAAGTCAATTCCGGCTTTTTCAAGTTTGCCAGGTGTTTGGAAGGCATGGACTAATCTTCTGAGGGGCGAAAGCGTTCCACGGTCAGCATCCGGTGGTGTATCTGCCATGTCAACATTAAAAATGACCTTAGCTCTGCGTTTTGCAATTGCTGGAATGGAGCGGCTAATCGCACCGGTAACATCCAAAACCAATGGTATGTCTCCTGCGATTACCCGCAGGACTCCCTCAACTTCGGCATCGGATGCAACGCGTACTATCAGCGGAAGCTTATGGTCAGTGACTTGCTTGAGTGCAGCTGTGGTTCCGCTTATCGGACGTGTTCCCGGTTTTGCCTCACTGGCATCGGTTAGAGCTTGGCGAAGCAGAGCCAGATGGCCCATGCGCGAACCAGGGTATCCACCTTGACCATCAGATGTCAGACTCGCAACGATTCCTGTAACCGGTTGAACAATCCGCATAGCCGGCGTTGGGGCCTTGCTGACAAGTGAAACCAATGCACTTTGTCCGGCAACACACCCGGAACCGGGAAGGATTTGGACGTGTGTGAAGCCGTTACGCCGAAACTGAATCGCTGTGTCATCCGGGAGATAGTTGTCAGCCGCTCGAAAGTCTGCTCTCAGATTACTCAGAGGGTGTCTGCTTCCACGAGCATCGGCCGGACTAGGAGGTGTTAATCCAAATCGGGATGCCGCATTGATTGCACCGGGCTGGACTATCCATTTGGATGCATCAATGACACGAAACCCTGGAGTTACCCGCAGGTCCGCCCCAATAGCCGAAATAACGCCATCTTTGATGGCGATATCTGTCTTTGCTTTGCTTTTGCCTACTGAATCGAGCAGCGTACCGCCCTTCAGGATGTACCACTTTGGAGCTCCGGGGTCTGCACCTTGTGCCAGCGCATTGATCGGAAACAAGGAAATGGGAAGCACTCCAAGTGCCAGAAGGGCGGTACGACGTGTCATTCTGCTTTGTCTTCCTTCACATTAACAGTCAATCCAATCTCTAAAAGCTGGGCATCCTCAACGGTCGATGGCGCATCCATAAGTGGATCATAGCCTCCACCCATCTTAGGGAAGGCAATCACTTCCCGGATGTTGTCTTCATCACAAAGCAACATCACCAAACGGTCCAATCCCGGAGCAATTCCAGCGTGCGGAGGTGCGCCAAACCGGAAGGCTTCGAGCATGTGTCCAAATCGCTGTTCAATCTGCTCAGGAGAAAGGCCCATTTTCCGGAACACTTCCAGTTGAATTTCTGGAATGTGGATACGAACAGCACCGGATGCCGCTTCGCTACCGTTACAGACGAGATCGTAGCATTGGGCCCGCATCTGGAGTGGATTTGACTCAAACCATTCCAAATGTTCCTGGCGTGGCATCGCGAATGGGTTGTGGGCAAAGGTAAGGCCGCCGGTTGTTTCATCCTCTTCAAAAACCGGGAAGTCTGTTACCCAGCAATATGCCATCTTGCTGTTGTCGATAAGGTCAAGTTTGGTCCCGATAAAGCGGCGGATACGATCGAGAACCTTCGCAACAACACTTGGCTGATCAGCAACAAATCCGATCAAGTCCCCTGGTTCAGCCCCTGTGGCCTCGATAATCATCGGACGTTCTGTATCAGAAACAAACTTTGCCAGCGTTCCGCGGAAACCAACACCGTCATCCTCGACGAGAACATAGCTCATCCCCTTCGCGCCGGACTCGCGGGCAAGGTTTACAAGCTCATCCATTTCACGTCGCGGTATTCGTGCTCCGCCTGGGTAGCGAATACACTTGATTTGTCCGCCGTTATCAATAACCTGTCGGAAAACTCCGAATTCAGTCCCGGAGAAGATCTGTCCACAATCTACCAGTTCAAGCCCAAACCGGATGTCTGGTTTGTCGGTACCGTAGCGTGCCAACGCTTCGTCATAGGTGAATCGTGGAAATGGGTTACCAGAGATGTGTTTTCCAGTCTCATGTGAGAACTTAGTAACTACATCAATCATCAAGCCTTCTACAAGGCTGAGGACATCCTCTTGCGTTGCAAACCCCATTTCAAGGTCAACCTGCGTAAACTCGGGTTGGCGGTCTGCACGCTGGCTTTCATCCCGGAAGCACTTTGCTATTTGGAAATACCGGTCGATACCACCAACCATCAAGAGCTGTTTAAACTGCTGCGGAGCCTGAGGGAGGGCATAAAATAGACCTGGTTCAAGTCGGTAGGGTACTAAATAGTCTCTGGCGCCCTCAGGTGACGATTTGGTGAGGACAGGGGTTTCAATCTCTAGAAAGTCGTGTGCGTAGAAGTACTCGCGCACTGAGCGCACGATGTCGTGGCGGAGCTTCATCTTCCGGTACATATCGGGACGACGAAGGTCAAGGTAGCGATATTTGAGGCGAAGTTCTTCGTTTGTGGATGCTGCATCCTGATCAAGCTGAAACGGAAGTGTCTTTGCCGAATTCAGGATACGAAACGTGACTGCTTCGAGCTCAATTGCTCCGGTCGCGAGGAGTGGATTCTCCATTCCTTCCTGACGATTTACAACCTTTGCGGTGATGGACAACGCATATTCACTACGAACTTTTTTTGCATCTTCAAATGCGGCTGCGGCTTCAGGATTGCGGGCTGGATCGCAGACAACCTGAACAACGCCAGTTCGGTCACGCAAATCAACGAAGACAACCTGTCCGTGATCACGGACACTGTTTGCCCATCCGTTTACTGTAATCGTCGACCCGACATGCTCAACTCGGACATCCCCACAACCAATCGTTCGCTGCCATTCAGCTCGCATCGCATTCTCCATCCTGACCTCTCTTCAGAGGACACCGACACACTACATAGCGCAACCCCGGAACCATTGGCCCCGGGGTTGTTACCAGATAAAACGTAGGTTTAGCCTTCGTTTGCTTCGTATTTGGATTTGAGTCCAGAGACCACCGATGGATCGGCGAGTGTTGTCGTATCACCAAGGGCTCTGCCTTCGGCGATATCTCTTAACAAGCGCCGCATGATCTTTCCACTGCGGGTTTTGGGTAGCTCAGCGGTGAACAGAATGTCATCTGGTCGACAGATTGGACCAAGCTTCGCACCAACGAATGCCTTCAACTCTTTTGCAAGAGCATCGTCAGCAACAATACCTTCTTTGACCGATACAAATGCAGCGATGGCCTGGCCTTTGACATCATGGGTCTTCCCGATCACAGCACTTTCTGCCACTGATGGGTGTTCAACCAAAGCGCTTTCCACTTCCATTGTGGAAATGTTATGCCCTGCAACGAGCATGATGTCATCCACGCGGCCAAGAAGCCATAGGTAACCATCTTCGTCCTTGCGCGCTCCATCACCAGCGAAATACAGGTTCTTATCACCGAATTTTGACCAGTAGACGTTTCGGTAGCGGTCGTCATCACCCCAAAGGGTGCGCAGCATACTCGGCCAAGGCGAACGGATGACAAGGAAGCCACCACTGCCATTTGGGACAGATTCACCGTTTTCATCTACGACATCGATGTCAATGCCAGGGAATGGACGTGTCGCTGAGCCGGGCTTTGTAGCTACGATTCCTGGGAGAGGAGTAATCATGTGTGCACCGGTCTCGGTCTGCCACCATGTATCAACAATAGGACAGTTTCCGTGGCCGACATGCTCGTGGTACCACATCCAAGCCTCAGGATTGATCGGCTCTCCGACGGATCCCAGAAGGCGAAGGCTGCTGAGGTCATGCTTCTCGAGATGCTCAGTCCCCCACTTCATAAACGCTCTGATTGCTGTAGGAGCGGTGTAGAAAATCGAGACTTTATGGTCAGCGATAATCTTCCAGAAGCGGTCTCGGGATGGAAAGTCAGGAGCCCCCTCATACATCAATACCGTTGCTCCACAGGACAACGGGCCATAGACAACATAGCTATGTCCGGTTACCCAACCGACATCTGCGGTGCACCAATAGACATCACCCTCACGGACATCGAATGTCCACTTCATCGTTGCGGTCGCCTGCGTTAGGTAGCCACCACTTGTATGGAGAATGCCCTTAGGCTTGCCGGTAGAACCGCTCGTGTACAAGATGAACAGAGGCGCTTCTGAGTCCATGCTGACCGGCTCGATTACCGGGCTGGACTTCGTCTCAAGGTCGTGCCACCAGTGATCGCGACCATTTGCCATTGTGACGTCCTGACCCGTACGGCGCAGAACGACGACAGCTTCGATGCCGGCGCAAGCACTGTCTTCAAGTGCGGTATCTACTGCGGCCTTGAGCGCGACCTGACTTCCACGACGCCATCCGCCATCCGATGTGACAACGACCTTGCTCTGCGAATCGTGGATGCGTTCTTTCAGCGAATCTGCCGAAAAGCCTCCAAACACGACGGAATGTACGGCTCCAATTCTTGCACAGGCAAGCATGGCAACGGCGGCCTCTGGAATCATCGGGAGGTAAATGGTTACACGATCGCCTTCGCCTACACCGAGTCCACGAAGGACGCCGGCAAATCGCTGGACACGCGTAAGGAGCTCTGCATAGGTGATAACTTCGGTGTCGCCTGGCTCACCCTCAAAGCGG
>JACCDI011467452.1_pt1 | contig 11935 bp, 12 predicted proteins | sample 7442791 | NCBI WGS metagenome assembly JACCDI01 (sample SAMN15323434, study PRJNA562643) | freshwater metagenome | isolation source: river surface water | place: USA:Blue River Watershed | collected 2017-08-15
CCGGTCCATTGTCCCAATTGATGGGACTTCCTTCATACACCATCCCAATAATACCCATCCGATCATTTCCATTGCTCGCTATACCATAGCAGAAATCAACAGCATTCGGGTTCATAATGCTCTTCGCCCATTGCAAGTCTTGGCCTATAGCGAAACGAGTCAACAAAAGACCAATAAATAGAATTGTAGTTTTTTTCATTTTTGATAATTTTTGGGCAAAGATTTAAAGCTTTTGGTCACTTGTAAATACGCAGCATTGCGTATTTACATCAAAGCATCTTATATTTAGCATTGCCAAATGATAAAAATTGCCATAACGGAGGATATTGCCAAAATTGCTGAAACACTGAAAGACAAAATTGAGCTATCAACCGATTTTAAGGTCGTCAAAACCATGAACAACGGACAAGAATTTGTTCAATGGCTTTCAAATGACCCCGATGTGGATGTCATTTTCATGGATATCAATATGCCCGTGATGAACGGAATTGAGGCAACCCGAGAGGCCATTAAAATCAAACCCGAGATAAAAATTATTATTTCAAGTATCATGGATGACGAGTATCACTTGTTTGAAGCTATGATATCGGGAGCTGTGGGGTATTTATTAAAAGATGAAACCCCAGCAAAAGTTCATAGAGCCATTTATGAAGCCATAGAAGGTGGAATGCCCATGAACGCAACCATTGCCCGAATAGCCATGCAGCAATTCAAGGGCAAAATGGAATCCAAACCGCTCCTTCCGGCGGAAACCTATTCACTGACAGAAAGAGAAATGGATGTCCTCTATTTACTTTCCACCGGACTTACGTATGAACAAATCGGAGAAAGACTATTCATATCTTATGGCACCGTGCGTAAGCATGTGGAGAACATCTATCGCAAAATGGGTGTTACCAACCGAATGAATGCTGTAATGAAAGCCCGCGGTAAATTCAACACATGAAAATATATACGTTCATCTTTGCCCTAATCATGAGCGTCAACTCTGTTGCACAAGTTGATGAGCTTTTGAAGAAGTATCCGCAACAAAGCGGAAAGGAGAAAATATACACGCTACTTGATATTTGTTTTTACTATTCACAAAACAATCCCCGAGAAGGCAAAAAATTCGGAAGACAAGCCTACAGAGAATCCCTGCCTCTCAATGATTCAAAATTGATAAGCGATTGCTTGAATGATTGGAGTATTTGTTTTATGACGATTGGAGATCTGGACAGTGCTCTTCTACTCTTGGATCAGTCCCTTCAAATAAGACGAAAAATTGGAGACCCTTTGCTCATTGCCAAGACACAAAGCAAAAGAGGTACAGTTCTTTTTGAAAAAGGCCACTTGGATCAATCTTTGGTCGCGTTTGTGGAAGCACTAAAAATATTTCAAGATAATAAGTTGATTCCCTTTTCAGCCTTGACAAAAGCAAACATCGGCAATGTGTATGAAAAACTTGGACAGACAGACAAGGCCGAAAACGCATATTTAGATTTGCTCAACATCAGTAGAGCGCATCAAATTAAAAATTACGAGTTTACGGCATTAGGTGCACTAGCAAAAATAAAGTCTAAGCAAGGTCTCTGGAACGAGGCTAACGCATACTTCATCGCAGGTGAAAAAATCATTGGTTCCGATCTGGAACCTTCAACCATTGGAATCTTTTATCAAAATTTCGGCATCAATTACCGTCATTTAAAAGAGTCAAGCAAGGCATTGTCCATGCTAAAAAAAGCACTCGAAATTTATCAGAAAATTCCTGATGAACTGTCTATTGCCTACACCACGCTGAATTTGGCCAATGTTTATTTAGACCTGAGAAAAATTGATGAAGCAAGAAAATTCGCCGATTCTGGCTACGAGCAAGCCAAAAAACTCGGTGCATTCAATACTTTGAAATATGCGTATAAAACAATGGCCCGCTATGCCTACCTCAATAACAATGATCAGCTGGGAGATGAATACATAGAAAAATTTGAGTCATACAAGGACTCCATCAACAATGCTGAAAGTCAAAAAAACATCGATCGCCTAATGATTGAGTTTCATACGGCAGAAAAAGAGAAAGCATTATTGGAAACGCAACTAAAAAATGACAAATACCTCATCTTATTGGCGTTGTCACTGCTCATGATTGCTGTTTTATTCATTATCGCGATCATTAAAATTCAAAAAAACAAAATCAATCAAAAGAAAATTGAACTGGATAATCAGAGAAAGTTGAATCATGAGCGCATCAGAATTTCTAGAGACTTGCATGACCATTTGGGCGCTGAAATAACCTACATAGCAGCGAAATTGGACATCCTATCCAACGAGCTAAACTCAAATACCCTGATACCACAACTGGCCAATAATGCCAGAAGTGCCGGTCAAATGATGCGCGAAACCATTTGGTCAATTAAAAATGAGCAAATAACGACCCATGATTTATTTTCTAAAATCAAAGAATACAGCGAAAAAACAAAACAAGGATTGAACTTGGACATCCACGTCAAATTTTCAAATGAAGAAATCAAAATATCCCCTGGACAAGCTTTGGGTGCCTTTAGAATCGTGCAGGAGTGTGTGCAAAATGCAATAAAACATTCCCAATGTTCCAATATTTCGATTGAGATTTCAAGCAGTAAAATCTCCGTTAAGGACAACGGCAAAGGCCTCCCCCATGATGTTTCTGGTGGAAACGGTATGATCAACATGAAAGAGCGTGCCTCGGAGAACGGTATGAAATTCGATCTCAATAGCGGAAGCATTGGAACTGAAATAGCCATTATCTTCAGTTGAGGGGATAGAAAAAATGGCTATCGCTAAAATTGTTATGCTCTTTTTTGCGTTTTGTTACGCAAGAAAACACCCTATCAACAAACCAATCTGATTAAAATTTCATTCATTTTCAATTTTCCACAACTATCTTCGTGCAATGCAGTTGGTAGATGATTTTAGACACAAGGGAATGAGAAAACGCCTCGTACGTGAGTTGGCGTTGGGAGGAATTACAGACGGAAATGTGCTGCAAGCCATGGAACGCGTACCACGGCACTATTTCATCCAATCCGCCTTTTTGGAACATGCTTATGAGGACAATGCCTTTCCCATCGGTGTCGATCAAACCATCTCAGCTCCCTCTACTGTAGCCAAGCAATCTCAATTGCTGCAGGTCAAATCGGGAATGAAGGTCCTCGAAATTGGAACAGGCAGCGGATACCAAACCGCAGTACTTTTTGAAATGGGCGTCAAAGTATTTTCCATTGAACGCCAACTTTCCTTGCATGAGTTCGCCAAAGACTTGCTCAATAAAATGAAAGTTAAAGCCCACCTCACCTATGGAAATGGATACAAAGGCCTACCCAGTTTTGCCCCTTTTGATCGCATCATCATCACCTGTGCCACACCTGAAATTCCAGAGGAGTTGTTGTTACAACTCAAACCCGGAGGTCGTTTGATCATGCCCTTTGGCAACGAACAAGAACAGAACATGTTGGTCATTCATGAAGATGATCAAGGTGAATTTCAAATTGAAACCCACGGCAAATGTGCCTTTGTTCCCATGTTGCACAACAGAAATCCTCGCAATACCAATTCATGAGAATGTTCGTCATCGCAATGATTCTACTCAACATCGCGATGATGCCTTTTTGTACTTGGGCACAACCTGAAAACCAACCTTCTTTGGAATACCTGCATCCTGTTCCTCACCTCCACAAACCCCAGTTTGGTGAAGAGGATTTGAGCCAAATCAAATGGACAAAGTCCACTAACCCATTTGAAACCAGGCTTAGCGCATTGGAAAGAGAAGTTGCCGATTTGAAAGTGATGATTACTACATTGATCCAATCGCAGCCTTCTTCACCCGTGGTTGATTTAAGCAATGCTTTACCTTTGCAAGGAGAGGTTGCCGACATCCCTTCTACCATCGATATTTTCTTTGATTTGGGCAGCACCTCCATCAACGCCAATGCCTTGATGGCCATGAATGAAGTCATTGACATTGCTGCACATTATCCCAAATACCGCATTCTTCTGAAAGGCTTTGCCGATGCCTCGGGTCAACCCCAACGCAATCAAGCTTTGGCCCAAGAACGCATGCAGCAAATCAGAAACCTATTATTGAGCAGCGGTATCCACAATGCCCAAATATTGGCGCAATTCCCCGATCCCTTTTGTGACGAAATTGGTCCTCATCTCAGAAAAGTGAGCATCATATTCGTCCCTTGATTATTTGATTTTTAAGTCAAAAATCTTCTCCTCTCCAATGTAACCCGTCAACACGTCATTCTCGGCTACTGGTCCAACCCCTTGGGGAGTTCCTGAAAATATCAAATCACCAATCTTAAAAGTCATGTACTGACTGACATGTTCAATAATTGCATCCATTTTAAAAATCATGTCCTTGGCCTTTCCCTGCTGTACCCACTCGCCATTTTTCTTTAATCCAAATGTCAATTCATCCCAGTTCACCCCTTCAACCGGAAACCATTGATCAGCCACAAAAGCAGATCCATCAAAGGATTTGGCCTTTTCCCAAGGATGACCTTTGGTCTTCAATTGCTCTTGCACATCACGTGCGGTAAAATCGATACCGATGGTAAACTCACTGATGTATTTCCATGCATGTTCTTTCTGAATGTACTTTCCCAAACGATTGACTTTGAAAACCAGCTCAATCTCGTAATGCACATCCGATGTCCATTCCGGAATAAAGAAAGGATTGCCCTTGGCCAAAATGGCCGAATCCGGTTTATTGAAAAACAATGGTTCTTTGGGAAGATCATTGCCCAGTTCTTTGGCGTGATCTGCGTAGTTTCTGCCGATGCAAACGATTTTCATGATTTCAGTTGATGATATGAATTTTTGAATTCCAAGATTGATTTCCGCGTTGTGCTCGCAATACGTAGGTGCCTGCAGGAAGTTGAATTCGCATTTCCTCCTGAGGTTGGAGTTGCGTCCAAGTTTGACACAACTTTCCCTGAACATCCAATAAATCAAGGGTATCCATGGTCTGCATCACACGCAGCGTTGATTGATTCCACAACGCCCAAGGGTTATTGGATTGCGATTCGACCGAGAGCACTCCGGTATGCGCCGCCAAGGTGTATTGACCTGGCAACAATCGCGTAAAATCAAAACGACCATTTCCGTTGTTGGCACTTCCCATGGTATTGAGGGTTGCATCCAAATACAACGACCAATTTTCTCCTGTAAAGGGTCGATACAACAAATGCACACTGTCTTCATTCATTCCCCAGGCATTCAGCTGCGCGAAAAAGGCTGAGTCATATTCCGCCGCATTGCTTTGATAAAAACGCCATTTTCCGCTGAGCACGGTTTCTTCTCCACCCTGCCAATGCACTTCTAAGATGCGATCTGGACTGACGTACCAATCCGTACCCGCCAAATAAGGATGATACTCGGCTTCTGCAAAATGATTCTCTGCTCTGAACCAAATGCTATCCACTCCACCCATATCTGTAGGATTCACACTGAAATCCGCATAAGTCAAATCCACATTGCCCGTATTGTACAGCATGCGCTCTTCGGCCAATGCGGCCTGATGCAGGTTTCCGTTGCGATTGACAACAACATCTGTCGGAACAAAATCAAAACCAATCATCACCGTTTGAACCGGTTCAGTGTGCAAATAACCTTGATATTCCCAATCACCGTTGGGCTTTCTAAAAGCCAATTCGATGGGCATACCGGTATTGAAGGCGGATTGATGATGCAGGTGATGTTCTACCTGAATGGTCACCATGTTGATGACCGGCACATCGGATGGCTCAACAGAAAAACTTTTCACGCGGTATTCCGGGAAACCAGGCTGAAAGACAAACGTATTGAAAAACGTCGTTAAATCATGCGAAGTATATCCCTGAAAAAAAGCCATTAAATCGGAAGAGGAATGACTCGAAAAAGCGCGTTGCGATTGATAATCACGACAGGCTGCAAAAAAAGCCGCATCTCCCATAACATGACGAAGATTGTGAACCACCCAGGCACCTTTCCGGTAAACAGTAGAACCATAGGTCAAAGAATGAGGAACCCCGGAAACCGGCCACCATCCGCCATCCGTAACATGGGTTGAGGTCAATACTTCCTTGTGCAATGACTTTTGCTCTTCCCAATAAGCATCTGAACCATAAAGACCCTCTAGCGCTAAAGATTCGCAATAAGACGCCCAACCTTCATTGAGCCACATGTCTTCCTGCGAAGCGCAAGTCACAGCATCGCCCCACCACATGTGACTCAATTCATGGGCGTACAAAGTCTCGTAGGCCAAGTTGCCATTGATGGCAAACAATGGATAAGCGATATTGCCTGGGTGCTCCATGGCGCCGCCATTGAAAGGGACAGCCACATACCCCACCCGATCAAAAGGATATGGACCAAAACGATTTTCAAAATGTGTTGTTACCGATGGTAAATTGATCAAACTGTTCTTGAAGTTGGTGGTATCGGTTGACTTAGCGGCCAACCAGATTGGAATCACATCACCATCTTCAGAGACCCAATCTTCTTCCACACGCACGTATTGACCCACCGCAACCGATGCCAAATAAGAGGGAATGGGCTGTGATAAATTCCATTCAAACCATCGGTTTCCTTCCGCATCCGTTGTTTCAGACGACAACACACCACCGCAATAGGCGGCATGAATGGGTAAGGTCTTTACGACCAAGTGATAACTTGTCCTGTCATTGAAATCGTCGATGCAAGGATGCCAAGCCCTTCCCAAGCAATGGGGATCTTCTGAAAATCCAACACCCAAATTGTAGGCGTATTGGCTGTTGTAATAAAAGCCACCCCAGCTGGGATCCGTTTCCGGTGAACCGTGGTAATAAGACGTTACTAGTATCGTATCTCCCGAGGCTCCGTTGTAGTAGACCCACAATGAATGACTGGTTTTTAAAAAAGAGGCATTCGTTCCATTCACTTGAACACTATCCACAACCATTCCCCACAGATCCAAATGGATTACATCGACGTTTTGATGAATAGCAACTTGAGTTTGTGCTATTCCTGACAATTCTTGTTGTCCAAAAAAAGTAAAATCGAGAAACAATTGTTGATCAACAACATCCATGGAATCTAATCGTGAAACAGCTGAAGTCATTAGTTGCCTTTTATGACTACAACTGTGATGAAATTGCGAATATAATTGATTGCTTAAAAACAAAAAGAGCGAAAAGAAACAAGCTTGCCCGAATGTTCTCACTTGAAAATCTGAATGTGATAACCAGCGAGACACATCAATCTCTTTGAAAGCTATGTGAACTTCGGCTACAATTCTTCTAACGCAAAGAGCGCAAAGAAATCGCAGGGTGCACAGAGATTTGAAGGCATTATCTTTCTGCGATCTTTGCGTTTCCTTGGCGCGCTCTGCGTTAATTAAAAAGTTCATCGAAGGGATTGGCATAAAAAGCAAAATTTATACATAATAAAAACTATTGATCCAATGGTCAAATACAAAGTCAATGGCCTCTTCGCTGGGATGGCAACCATCGGGTTTATAAAAAGAATAGTCGCGCAATTCATCCACCACCCATTCATAGGATGGAAAATAACGCACATCTGACTGCTGTGTCAACCGGTGACACAACATGCGCAATGCTGATTTGGACAAACTATTCTCCATAACACCCAAACGCTCATGGCGGACGGGACTCACTGTGAAAACAATTTTCAATTCAGGAGCAAAAGTCTTTACCGCAGCCAAGGTTTTGATCCAATGGGATTCCATGGCGTTGATATCGAGCAGCACTTGCTCAAAATCCAATTGGTTCAATCGTTGACAATTTCCGACATGACTTTGTAGGGGCAAATACTTCCAAGCATAGGCTGTTCCCAAGGTGATGACCAAGACATGGGCCTTTTTCAAATTCAATTGTATTTGGTTGGCCACCCAATCAATGTCACTCATGAGATCACTCTCCTTGGCATGATTGAGCACCTTACCTCCTGCAAGACATTTGTACAAGTTGTCATCCCATACCACTTGTTTTTTGGGATCCCAATCGCGGTTTCCCAATGCGTAATCCAGCCATTGGGCAATGACTTCCGGTTGAAACAACGTACCCATAGGATTGGACAATACATCCCAACCTTTCTCTCTGCACCTGAGCGCCATTTCATTGGAAAAACAAGAACCCAACATCACCGCGTTGACTGCATTGGGCACTTCCCAATCCATCCAACCCAGCCAAAAACGTGACAATTGTTGACTCATATCTGGGGCACATGGATTTGACCACATGCAAAATCTCCTCTGGGACAAGCGCGTTTCCCATGCAAACCACAAGGACGACAAGGCAATTCCTCCGTTGTCTCCAAAACCAACGCGTTTTCTGATAGCGGACCAAAGCCAAAGTCCAAAACCGTGCTACAAAAAAATGCCGTTACCGGTGCATTCATGGCTGAGCATAGATGCAAAGGACCGCTGTCATTGACATAATTCATTTGGGCTTTGGACATGAGGGCTGCTGACTGCATTAGTGACAACTGTCCCGCCAAAACCTGAACCGAAGGATTGTTCCATTTTTCTTTTAGTCCATTCAAAAAAGCAACATCACCTGGTCCACCCAATAAATAAATGGTTCGATGCGCATGGCGATCAACAACAGCCTTCCACACCGACTCCGGTGCACGCTTGGTCTCCCAAACTGATGAAGGACTCAGCGTGACAAAAGCCTGATTCGCCCATCCTTCAACCATTCTCTCATCCTCAACACTGGGATAAATCTTGGGCAAAAAACGCACATCAGACTGCACCAAATCCATGAGGCGATCCACCTCGTGCTTGCCCGCCATCATTTGGTAAGGCACCAAATTCTTGAACAGGACAGCCAACACACTTTGATCGTAAACCCACTTGGTGGTTGCTTGGGATAACAGGGCAAACAAGGACATGGTGAAATAGCGTTGCACCAAATACAGTTCATCAAATTTTACCGCTCGCACTTGTTGTAATAAAGACCACCAAGACTTCCACTTGTTCTTCTTGTCCCAAATCCATACCTGATGGACCTTGGGATGATTCGAATAAAAAATCTCATTCCCTTTGCGCACCAAAACATGGACTTCAAGTCCGCGCTGCGCAAGGGCTTCAACTGCCGCAGTGGCCAAAATGGCATCACCAATGAATGCCGTTTGTATGAGCAAAACTTTCTTCATCAAACCGCTACATCGTGCTCACGAAGAGCATCGTTCAAAGAAGTTTTTAAATCTGTACTCTCTTTGCGCTGCCCGATGATCAGTGCGCAAGGCACGCCATACTCACCGGCTGGAAACGACTTGTTGTATGAACCTGGAATCACAACCGAACGTTCTGGGACCTCGCCGATATAGGTCACTGGATTTTCTTGGGTGACATCAATAATTTTTGTACTCTTTGTCAATACCACATTGGCACCCAACACCGCTTCTTTTCTCACGCGAACACCCTCCACCACAATGCATCTGGATCCAATAAAGCAACCATCTTCAATGATAACTGGCGAGGCCTGTAGGGGTTCTAAGACACCACCAATTCCTACTCCACCGCTCAAGTGAACATCCTTCCCTATTTGGGCGCAAGACCCAACAGTTGCCCAAGTATCCACCATCGTTCCCTTGTCCACATAAGCGCCAATATTCACGTAGCTTGGCATCATGATAACACCGCTAGCGAGGAAAGCACCATAACGGGCCACCGCGTGGGGCACCACACGAACACCCAACTCGGCATAGTTTCTCTTCAATGCCATCTTATCATGAAACTCCATAGGGCCAGCTTCCAAAGTTTCCATCTTGCGAATGGGGAAATACATCACCACCGCCTTCTTCACCCACTCATTGACCTGCCAAGAGCCATCATCCAATGGCTCAGCCACACGCAATCTCCCTTTGTCCAATTCTTCAATCACCCACTCGATGGCCTGCACATAAGCACCCTGTTGCAACAAGGAACGATCTTCCCACGCCGACTCAATCTGAGATTTAATTTCTTCCAACATCATGATTTGAATGTATTTTGGTCAAAAATAAGCCAAGAATGGGAAGACTGATTGCAATAGATTATGGTGAAAAAAAATGCGGTATTGCAGAAACCGATGATCTGAAGATGATTGCCTCCCCGCTGACCACAGTTCCCACAGCCGAAATCATGGATTTCCTTCAAAAATACTTGAACAAATACAAGGTGGAGGGCATTGTTTTGGGTGAGGCGCGTTACTTGAATGGAGATGCTTCTACCACTACAGAACAGCAAGCGCAGTTTGAAAAAAAATTGAACAAACAATTCCCCGCAACCCCCATACATCGGGTCAATGAAATGTTCACCAGCGCCATTGCGAGCCGAGCCATTCAAAGCATGGACTTGTCCAAGAAAAAAAGAGAAAACAAAGGTTTGGTCGATGCCATCAGTGCAAGCATCATCCTGCGCGACTTCTTGGGCTAAATTAACAAATCAAAATATCGGGCTCTTTCCTATCTTTGTCGACCATGAAAAAATTCACTCTTTTCTTCGTTTCCCTTGTCCTGCTCAGCGGATGCTCTGAGTACAACAAGATTTTGAAGGAAAAAGACATGAATAAAAAGTACCAAGCCGCAGTCAAGTACTACAATGAAGGGGAATGCCACAAAGCCTTGCCTTTGTTGGATGAGCTGCAAGGCCCTACCCGAGGAAGTTCAATTGCTGAGGACGTGCAGTATCATTTTGCGGTTACCCAATTGTGTATCAAGGATTATATCATGGCGGGATATTACTTAAAATCCTTTGCTAAAAATTATCCTCGTCACCCCAAAGCAGAAGAATGCCTTTTCAAATCGGCCTATTGCAGTTACTACCTTAGTCCTGAGCACACCTTGGATCAATTGGAAACCAAACAAGCCATTGATGATTTTCAATATTTCTTAGACCGTTATCCCAATTCGCCATTGAAAGATTCCGCCAATGTATTGGTGGCTGAGCTGAATGCGAAGTTAGAAGTGAAAGCCTATGAGAAGGCCAAATTGTACGTCAAGACAGAGAAATACAAGGCCGCATCATTGGCCTTAAAGCATTTTCTCACCGAATACCCTACCTCCAAATACAGAGAAGAAATCCAGTATTTGATTGTGAAAAGTGGCTATTTATTGGCTGAGGGCAGCATTGACACCAAGAAAATCGAAAGATTTCGCGCAACTACAGAATCTTATATTAACTTTGCCAATGCTTATCCAGAAAGCGATTGGTTGAAAGAAGCCCAAAGCTATTTTGATAAGAGTGTGAACCAAATTGAAAAATTGTCCAAGTAATAACCATGAGCAAGTTTAAAAATACAGCAGCAGAAAAGACCACGGTTACCCGTGATGCCAACAAATTGTTTGAGAAAGTAGATGGCAACCTTTTCGAAGCCATCGTGCTTTTGTCCAAGCGTTCCAATCAAGTGAGCAAGGAAATGAAAGAAGAGTTGAGTCAGAAATTGGAAGAGTTCAGTTCCAACACCGACAACTTGGAAGAGGTATTTGAGAACCGCGAACAAATTGAAATCTCCAAGCACTATGAGCGCATGGCCAAGCCACAATCGATTGCCATTCAGGAATTGATTGATGGTGAAGTTTATTGGAGATATCCAGATACTGAAGAGAACAATGGCTAATATTGGCCGAATGTCGATAATTAAAAAGATGGCTTAGTCCATCTTTTTTTATTTTAGAATCGTGAAAGGAAAAAAAATATTGGTCGGAGTGACAGGAAGCATTGCCTGCATCAAAACCACAGCATTGGTTCGATTACTAACCAAAGCCGGATGCGATGTAAAAGTGATGATGACTGAATCTGCGCTGAACTTCATACAGCCCTTGACTTTTGCTGCGTTAACGGGTCACCCCGTATCCAGTGATTTTTCAGAAAACAAAGAAAGTGGCGAGTGGGTTAACCACGTGCACTTGGCTCTTTGGGCGGATGCCTTGATTATTGCACCCTGTTCAG
>JACCDI012023455.1_pt1 | contig 11932 bp, 11 predicted proteins | sample 7442791 | NCBI WGS metagenome assembly JACCDI01 (sample SAMN15323434, study PRJNA562643) | freshwater metagenome | isolation source: river surface water | place: USA:Blue River Watershed | collected 2017-08-15
AGGGAATCGGCGTCTGTGCGAAGTCCCGCGCCTGCACCTGCAGGCTGGCGTCGGCCGCCGTGAGTCCGGTAATCAGCTCGTGACTCAGCTGGGTGGAGACACCCTGCTTGCCGTGGGCATCGAAGAGGGAGGAGGTGAGGTGAAGCAGCTTGCGCATGATCGAGTCCTTGCGTCGCAGCGGACGCTGTCAGTGAAGATGCGCTCATCCTAGGTGGGAAAAGCTGATCGATTGATGCAATATTCACCGCCAACCCATCGACAAATCCGATCAAAGGATGCCCCCCATGCGCACTCCCCGCATCTCCCTCGACCAATGGGCCGCTTTCAAGGCCGTCGTCGACGCCGGCTCCTTCGCGCTGGCCGCCGAGGCGCTCAACAAGAGCCAGTCCAGCGTCAGCTACGCCATTGCGCGCCTGCAGGAGCAGCTGCCGCGCCCGGTGCTGACGCTGGAAGGCCGCCGGGCCGTGCTGACCGAAGAGGGCAAGGTGCTCTACCGCCGCGCCACCGAACTGCTGCGCCATGCCGAGGTGACAGAGGAGTACGCCCGCATCAGCGCCCAGGGGCTGGAGGCGGAAGTGCGCATCGCCGTCGACCTGCTGCTGGACGTGCGGCTGATCCTGCCCGCGCTGGACAGTCTCTCCACCCGCTACCCGTTCACCCGCGTGCGCATCCTCGAGACCTCGCTGTCCGGCACCGAGGAAGCCCTGCTGGAGAAGAAGGCCGAGATCGTCATTGGCAGTCAGGTGCCTGTGGGCCACACGGGCACACCGGTGAAGCAGATCCGCATGATTCCCGTGGCACACCCTTCGCACCCGCTGTTCACCCAGCGAACCCAGGTGGAATGTCAGGAGACGGCGGCGCTGGGCGACCCGAACGGCATCACGGAATGGGACTTGAAAGCGGCGCGGCAGATCGTGCTGCGCGACTCGGGCGCGCGGCGCGAACAGAACGCCGGCTGGCTGGGCTCGGAGCAACGCTGGACGGTGAGCCATTTCGCCAGCAGCCTGAAGATCCTGCGCGCCGGCCTGGCCTTCGCCTTCCTGCCGGAAGACTGGGTGGCCGAGGACCTGCGCGCGGGCACGCTGCGTCAGCTGCCGCTGGCCGATGGTGGCGAACGCCTGATCATGCTGCACTTGATGCTGAGCAATCGGGAGACGGTGGGGCCGGCGACGCGGCTGCTGGCGGAGGGCTTGGTGCAGTGCTTGCGCCGCAGCGCCTGATCACTGCTCCTGCAAGGCCCGACGACGAAACTCCGTGGGCGTCTGCTGCTTGGCCTGGCGGAAGGCGTTGTTGAAGGGCGTGATGGACTGATAGCCCACGGTGAGGGCGATGGTGAGCACGGGCAGGTGGCGCTGGGCCGGGTCGGCCAGCATCTGGCTGGCATCGCGGATGCGGTATTCGTGCAGCAGGGCGTTGAAATTGCGGTAGCCCAGATGCTTGTTGATGAGCGCGCGCAGGCGGTACTCCGGCAGCTCCAGTTTCGTGGCGAGGCCGGCGATGGTCAGGCCGTGTTCGCGGTACACCCGCTCCTGCTCGAACACCTTGCGGAAGCGTCGCACATCGCCCTGCAGTGCCTCCTGCGCCGGCTCGGGCGGCACGAAGGGCGCGACCTTGAGCAGCACCTTGCCCAGGCCGACATAGTCCACCTGCAGCAGGGCGACCAGCGTGCCCAGGGTGACCAGGGCGATCACTGCGGTGATGAGAGTGTGCACCTGGGCGTAGCGCGCCGAGGCACTGCTGAGCAGGTAGTTCTCCAGGAACACCACCAGCAGGATCAGGCCGCCCTGCACGACGATGATCACCCAGCGCAGGAAGCGCCGCGTCTCCACCAGGTCATTGCTCCAGCCGCGGGCACACCAGACCACCGCGAATACGGCGAAGAACAGCTGGATGAAATCGGGCAGCGGACCGATCAGGAACTGCGAGAGCGAGGTGTCGGCCTCGATGGACAGAAAGATCGACGGCCGGTAGGAGCGGTAATTCAGATGGTCCAGCAGCAACTGCACCGCCAGCAGGGCAATGAGGGCACGGGGCACGCGCTGATTGTCCTGGAACACGTGGAAGCAGTAGAGCGTGAACACCCCGGGAATGCTGTTGGCGCCGAGGTTCAGCACCACGCCCCAGCCGCCGGGGCTCAGACGCAGGGCCGGGTCGGCGTGGGAGAGCGACATGCCGTTGATCAGATAGCAGACGATGCCCAGCGCCAGCACCAGGAACAGCCGGGCGCCGACATCCTGCGGCTGGGCCTTCAGATAACCGAGTGCCAGCAGCAGGATGGAGAAGATGGCGAGCAGCTGGGCGCTGAAGAGTAGCAAGGGTCACCTCACGGAAAGCGTGGGCCGGTATCTAAGCACAGTCCGCCCCGGCCCCTCAATGCAAGCACCGCGAAACCCGACCAGCGGCGGGAATCTGCGCCGTTCCGCCCGCGCGGCAGCCTGACGTAGAATGCCGACAGACCTTCATTCGCCACAGGCCTGCGCCCATGTCCAGACTCATGCCCCGCCCGCACGTGCCCACACGCGCCCTTGTCGCGCTGCCACTGGTTGCCGCCCTGCTGGCCAGCAGCCCCGTGCACGCCCAGAGCGCCAGCATCGACGACTGCCTGCGCGAGGAAGTCACGCGCCCGGAGAACAACGCCCGCACGGTGGCCGAACTGCGCACGCGCTGCGCCGAACGCGAGCCCACCCGCGAGGCGGTGGATGCCCTGATCGCTGACTCGGTGGCGACGATCCCCGTGCCGGTGTCCACCCAGCCCCAACGCCAGGAGCAGGCGCCGCAGAACACCTTCTTCCAGCCCTACAAGAACAACTACATCGTGTTCGGCTCGCTGCACAACGACGACGGCACGCCGCCCTTCAGCGGCGAGAACCTGGATATCCAGTTCCAGCTGGGCATGAAGTTCAGCCTGTTTCCGCAAGTGCCCGAGCTGGCCGCGCTGGCTCCGGTGAAGTTCGGCTACTCGCAGCGTTCCTGGTGGGACATCGCCGAATCCTCCGCACCCTTCAAGGAACACAATTACAACCCGGAGATCTTCTGGGACTTCACCGAGGCGCTGGCGCGCCCCAGCGACCGCGTGCGCCTGCACCTGTTCGACTACGCCGGCTTCGAGCATCAGTCCAACGGCCTGGACGGCCCCGAGTCGCGCAGCTGGGACAGGATCTACGCCCAGCGCGAGCTGCGTTTCAGCGAGGCCTGGGGCTGGACACTGAAGTACTGGCATGTGCTGAACCCGGGCGCCTTCAACGAGGACATCGAGGACTATCTGGGGCAGGCCGAGATCACCACCCATTTCGACCTGAACAACTGGATACGCGTGGATCTGAAGACCACCAAGGGCCACGAGACCAGCACCATCAACTACCAGGTGGACCTGATCCTGCCGCTGTCGCGCTGGGTGAACAGCCGCTTCATGCTGACCTACTACAACGGCTACGGCGAAGCGCTGATCAGCTACAACCGCAAGACGACGAGCCTGCGCGCGGGCTTCTACTTCCCGCTGGGTTTCTGAGGCCACTGGAGATCGCAAGACATGGACGCTGCACACTCGGAAACACCGGCGGAGTCCGGCTACTACAACGGCAACCGCTTTGCCCGCCATCGCGATGTCCGGGTGATCTCGGCCTTCCAGCCCATCTACAGCATCGCGCACCGGCGCATCGTCGGGCTGGAGGCCCTGGCGCGCGGCGTCGACGCGGGCGGGGCGATGGTGCCCCCCGCACGCCTGTTCGAGCTGCCCGATCAGCCCGCCGTGGTGGCGCTGGATCGCCTGTGCCAGCGCGTGCACATCGACAACTTCCGTGCGCTGGCGCCGCCCAGTGCCTGGCTGTTCCTCAATGTGGACCCCGGCACCCTGGGCCAGCAGACCGACTATCTCGCCTTCCTGCAGGCGCTGCTGGCCGAGAGCGGTCTGCCGGCAAACAGGATCGTGATCGAAGTGCTGGAAAGCACCATCGACGATGAAGCCGCCCTGGAGGCCCATATCCAGACCTTCAAGGCGCTGGGCTTTCTGATCGCCATCGACGATTTCGGCGCCGGACAGTCGAATTTCGAGCGTCTCTGGCGCATCAAGCCCGACATCGTGAAGCTCGACCGCCACATGGTGCAGAAAGCCGGCATGGACGCCAGCGTGCGCAGCCTGATCCGCGGCATCACGGCGCTGCTGCACCAGTGCAAGTGCATCGTGCTGGCGGAAGGCGTGGAGAACGAAGCCGAAGCCATGGCGGCGATGCAGGGCGGTGTGGACCTCGTGCAGGGCTTCTTCTTTGCGCATCCCTTCCTGTTGTCGGAGGCCATCCGCTCGCGCACAGGCATGTGGAGCGAGCTGTATCTGCGCTTCGACGAACTGACGCAGCGCAGCGAGGCCCACGAGCAGGCCGCGCTGGCGCCGTATCTGCTGCGCTTCTCCCGCTGCACCACTGGCGAGCGGCGCGCCGATTCGCTCTCGGCAGTGGCCCAGCAGATGCTCACCCTGCCGGAAACCATCCGGCTCTATCAGCTCACGCTGGACGGCAGCCAGCGCTACGGGAACATTGATTCCGAAATGCTGATACTGCCCGCACGCGATCGCCTGCATGCCCTGGCCGATGCCCAGGGCGCCAGCTGGAAGCGCCAGGACTATTTCCTCAACGCCTCGCGCAACCCTGGCGTGGTGCAGGTCACGCAACCCTATTTCTCCATGGCGGATGGCGCCCTGTGCGTGACGCTCTCGGTGCTCACCGACATCGACGACGGCGAGTACATCGTGTGCTGTGATGTGCTGTGGGAAGAAACGGTTGTCAGCCCGACGACGCCCGCATTACCCTTGCAGGCCCCATGACAAGAACAAGACATCAGGAGACCGACGATGCCCGCCCCGTTCCGCAAGACCCTGCTCGCCCTGCTGCTCGGCAGCCTTGGCGCGACTGCCAGCGCCGCCCCCGGCACAGTCGCCTTCGTGGGCGGTCGCGTGATTGACGGCACCGGCGCACCCGCCATCGAGAACGCCGTGCTGGTAAGCACCGACGGCCGCATCGTGGCGGTGGGGCCGGCCGCCAGCACGCCGATTCCCGAGGGGGCCCAGCGCGTCGATGTCAGCGGCAAGACCCTGATCCCCGGGCTGATCAATGCCCACGGCCATGTGGGCGATGTACTCGGGCTGGAGACGGGCCATTACGATCGGGGCAATGTGCTGCGCCAGCTCGCGCTTTATGCGCGCTACGGCGTGACCACGGTGAACAGCCTGGGCGACGATCAGTACGAAGGCTTCGAGATCCGCAACATCACCAATCCGCTTTACGTCGATCATGCGCGGCTGCTGGTCGCCGGGCCGGTGCTGGCGCCGGAGACCGTGGCGCAGGCTGTGCGGGCGGTGAACGGGGTGGCGGATCAGAGTGCCAATTTCATCAAGATCCGCGTGGACGACAATCTGGGCCGCACCGCCAAGATGGCGCCGGAGATCTACACCGCCATCGCCGATGAAGCCGAGCGTCGCGGCGTGCCTCTGGCCGTGCACACCTACACGCTGGCCGACACCAAGGCCACGCTGGCCGCCGGCGCCGACCTGATTGCCCACAGCGTGCGCGACGAACCGGTGGACGCCGCGTTCATCGACGCCATGAAGGCCGCGGATGTCTGCTACATCCCCACGCTGACCCGCGAGCTGTCGACCTTCGTCTACGAGAGCGAGCCTGAGTTCTTCAGCGACCCGTTCTTCCTGCGCGAGGCCGACCCGGCCGTGCTCGCCACCCTGCGCGAACCCGAACGCCAGCAACGCATGCGCGACAACCCGTCCGCTCAGCACTACAAGAACAACGCCCTGCCCATGGCGATGCGCAATCTGAAGGCACTGCAGGACGCCGGCGTGAAAGTGGCCATGGGCACGGACTCCGGACCGGCCGCGCGCTTCCAGGGCTATTTCGAGCATCTGGAGATGAACATGATGGTGGAGGCGGGGCTGAGCCCCATGCAGGTGCTGCAGTCGGCCACTCAGGTGGCGGCGCAGTGTCTGGGGCTGAACTATCTGGGCACGCTGGAGCCGGGCAAGTGGGCCGATGTGCTGGTGCTCGACCGCAATCCGCTTGAGAACATCGACAACACGCGCTCGCTCAGCGCGGTGTGGATCGCCGGCAATCCGGTGCCGCCGGCGCCCTGAGCGCGCTCAGCGGCCTTCGTTCTGGAACAGCACCAGGTTGCCAGTGCTGCTGCCGATGGCCACCACGTCCAGGTGGCCATCGGCCGTGAAGTCCTCCACCAGCAGGCCGGACACGGCCACGCGGCTGGCGTTGAGTGAGGTCATGGCCCACTGCCCCGTTTCGGGCAGGTGCCTCAAGGCATAGAGGCCGAAGGGCGCGGAGCGGTACCCCACCAGGATCTCGTCATTGCCGTCGTTGTTGAGATCGGCCATGCGCAAGGCGTGCGCGCCCTGGAACTGGGTGTCGATCACCTCGCGCGACCACAGCTCGCCATCCACCCCCACCTGCCGGTACATCACCACCTCATTGCCATGCCAGGGCTCCACCGCGGCCAGGACGCGCTCGCCATAGAGCCGCCCCATGGCCACTTCGCTGCTGCCCGTGGCCGGACGCGCGCCGGTCTTGCCCTCGCCCAGGCGGATGCGACTCACGAACAGGCCATCGAAGCCCAGCTGGAACAGCTCGATGCCGGTGAAGCTCGCGGTGAGCAGATCCTCCCGGCCGTCGTCATTCCAGTCCGCCACTTCCAGCGCGTGCGCCATCTCCAGGGTGCTGTCGACGATGACCCAGGGCCAGTGCCCGCGCGGCTCGGCCGGCACGGCATAGGCCCGCATCTGCGCGCCCCCGGCATACTCGGGCGCGGTGGCGCCCACGCCGATGATGGGCAGCACGATCAGCTCCTCGCGGTTGTCGCCCTGCACATCGGCCCAGCGCACGCGGTGGGCGGTGGGGAGGCGGTCGATGTCGTGCGCCTGCCACTGCTGCTGTGCGCGCGGATCGCCCGGGTTCTCGAACCACTGCACCAGGCCGCCGCCGGTGGAATCACTCAGGCTGAACTCGCTGGCCAGCACCAGATCGATGTCGCCGTCGCCGTCGATGTCCTGGGGCGCGGTGGCGATATTGCCCCGCGCGCTGCTGCTGATGGTGTATTTCTCCCAGCCGGGATTGCGGTACCAGACGAACTGCGCGGGGTTGGTGGCCAGGGCCACGATGTCGCGCAGCCCGTCGCCGTCGATGTCGGCCGCCTCCACCGCGTAACCGCCCGGGATGGCATCGTCCAGGAGCAGGCGATCGAAACGCGCCGCCCCGGTGGACTGACAGGCGGCCAGCACGCTGCCCAGCAGGAGCAGCAAGAAAGGTCGCAAGGATCGGTGAGCGGGCATGGGCAGTCTCGTCGGATGGGTACCGGGGCCGTTCTTTTACTCTGTGCGCTTGGGCATCGTCAACACGAGCGACGCACTGGTCAAGGCCATGGCCAGAATCAGCACCAGGGAACCGCGCGGCAGGCGGGGCGCCGGAGCCTCCACCCGCAGCCACGCCTGCATGCCCAGGGCGGCGTGTCCGGCATGGCGGCACTGCACCGGGAACTGCGCCGCGGCACCCGGCACGAGGAAGCTGCCCGTCACCTGCTGCCCGCCGTTGGCCTCCAGCAGGAACTCGCCGCCGGGGTGCAGCGCCTCGGGCAGGCCCAGCAGCTGCCATTGATGACGGATGGCGTCGTCGTTGATCAGCGTGACGGTGACGCGGGCGCAGGGTGGCACGGCGAATTGCGTGACATCGAATCCGTAGACCTGCCCTGGTGCTGCGTGGGCAGTGCCGGCGTGCACGGTGAAGGCGACGTCCGTGCTCACGGCGGTGCAATCGGCCGGCAGGCCCTCGGAGTTGGCATGGCGCACCAGACCGGCATCATCGAACCAGGGCCCCGCGACGGCGACCGGCGCGGCTTCATGCACCTGGCGCTGCAGCGGTTCGGGAGTGCCCAGCGGCACCACGTCCACGCCCGGAGCCGGTTGCACCAAGGGCTGCACGCCCGAAGGCTGGGCCTGCAGGCTGCCTGTCGCCAGGGCGGCAAGCAGCGCCAGCAATGCGCCATGCGCCAGTGGCAATCGTCTCATGCAGACGCCCCCGCCGCGCTGCGCCGTCTGCCCGGCCAGGGCAGGCCGCCCAGCCCGGCCAGCGCCAGACCAAGGGCCAGCCCGAACGCACTGAGCTGCAGCACCTCGTCGGCACTCATCGGGTCCTCGACCCGGGTATCCACCGACGGAACCGCTCGGCTCGCCAGCGTCCATTCGGGCTGCAGCAGCGGCCCTTGCCAGGCCGGCGCATTGGGGACGATCCGGATCAGCCCCTGCAGGCCGCGCCCCGCCTGGGTGGCATCCGCGGCGCGATACTGCGCCTCGCCCGGCTCGGGCAGTTCCAGGCGATAAGTGCGGACGCCTCCGGGCGGCAAGTCCTGAGGCGCGATCAGGATACCGGCGGCATCCACCGGCGTGGCCAGCACGCCATCAACCTGCAGGTCGAGCGGCACGGCCAGCGGGTTCTCCAGGGTGATGAGCAGGCGGTCGCCCTGCTCCATCTGCCATGTGGGCGAGGTGAGAGAGGTGGGATCGGCAGGCGGCTGCCACTGCCAGTGCCCCCAGGATCGGGGCACGAAGGCCAGCGGGCCGGCGGCTGTGTTGTCGAGCACGGCCACTTCGAGGCGCAGGTGGAATTCGTCGGCGTCGCCGTCCTCATCCAGGTCCGCGCCGGTGACGAGCGCGTCCGGGGCGAGGCCGGTCTGCAGCAGGGTGTCGGTGGCCACGCGATTGGTGCCGCGCAGCAGGGCGGAGGAAAGCAGTTCCGGGCCGGCGCTGAGCGTGGCTGGCGCAGCCGCCGGCGTGGCAGGTGCAGGACAGGCGGGGGTGAGCGTGCAGGCCAGCCGTGGCGGCCACAGCGCCGCGCTGAGGGCGGCGCCGCAAACGAGATAGATCACTGCACGCATGCCGGCCTCTGCTCTTGTTCTAACGCGGTCGAGCAACGGTAACACAGCTTTGCGTGCAAAGGATCAATGCCGGATCAGGTGATCGAAGGCACTCAGCGAGGCGCGGGCGCCGTCGCCCATGGCGATCACGATCTGCTTGTAGGGCACCGTTGTCACATCGCCCGCGGCAAACACGCCCGGCACACTGGTGCGGCCCTTGCCGTCGGTGATGACCTCGCCCTGGGGCGAGAGCTCCAGCGTGCCCTTGAGCCAGTCGCTGTTGGGCAGCAGGCCGATCTGCACGAACACGCCGTCCAGCGCCACCACGCAGGGGTTGCCCGTCACGCGGTCCTTGTAGGCGATGCCCGTCACCTTGCTGCCGTCGCCCAGCACCTCAGTGGTCTGCGCGCTGGTGATCACGGTGACATTGGGCAGGCTGTTGAGCTTGCGCTGCAGCACGGCGTCGGCACGCAGCTGATCGGCGAATTCCAGCAGGGTGACATGAGCCACGATGCCGGCCAGGTCGATGGCCGCTTCCACGCCGGAGTTGCCGCCGCCGATCACCGCCACGCGCTTGCCCTTGAACAGCGGGCCGTCACAGTGCGGGCAATAGGCCACGCCGCGATTGCGGTATTCCTTCTCGCCCGGCACGTTCAGCTCGCGCCAGCGTGCACCGGTGGCCACGATCACCGTCTTCGCCTTCAGCGAGGCGCCACTCTCGAAGCGGATCTCGTGCAGGCCGCCCTCGTCCACCGCCGGCAGCAGGGCCGTGGCGCGCTGCAGGTTCATGATGTCCACCGCGTAGTCGCGCACGTTCTCTTCCAGCGCACGCGCAAGCTTCGGGCCTTCGGTCTCGGCCACGGCAATCAGGTTCTCGATGCCCATGGTATCCAGCACCTGCCCGCCGAAACGCTCGGCGGCCACGCCGGTGCGGATGCCCTTGCGGGCAGCATAGATGGCGCCGGCAGCACCGGCCGGGCCACCGCCCACCACCAGCACGTCGAAGGGCGCGCGGGCGCTGATCTTCTCGGCCTCGCGGAACGCAGCACCGGTGTCGATCTTCGCCAGAATCTCTTCCACGCCCATGCGGCCGGACGCGAACAACTTGCCGTTCAGGTACACCGAGGGCACGGACATCACCTGCCGCTCGTCGACCTCGGACTGGAATAGCGCCCCATCAATCGCCACATGGTGAATGCCGGGGTTGAGCACCGCCATCAGGTTCAGCGCCTGCACCACATCGGGGCAGTTCTGACAGGACAGCGAGAAATAGGTCTCGAAATGGAACTCCCCTTCAATCTGGCGAATCTGCTCGATCACTTCCGCACTCACGCGCGGCGGATGCCCGCCCACCTGCAGCAGGGCCAGCACCAGCGAGGTGAACTCGTGGCCCAGCGGAATGCCGGCGAAGCGCAGGCTGACATCGCCCTGCTTGCGGTTGATGCTGAACGAGGGCACGCGTGCGTCGGTGCCATCGCTGCGCAGGGTGATCTTGTCCGTGAGCCCGGCGATCTCCGTCAGCAGCTCCCACAGCTCGGCCGACTTGGCGCCATCGTCCAGCGAGGCGACGATGTCGAAGGGCTGGGTGACACGTTCCAGATAGGTCTGCAATTGGCTTCTCAGCGTGGGTTCAAGCATGACGGAATTCCTTCGAGACACTGTGAAAATCGGGGGGACAAACAATTGGCACGCGCGGTGTTGCCGGAGCGGCCTTGTGCGCGAATGGGGCTCGCACTGGCGAGTCATTCGCGGGCAAGCCCGCTCCAACAGGCTTCAAGCTTTAGATCTTGCCGACCAGGTCCAGAGACGGGGCCAGGGTGGCTTCGCCTTCCTTCCACTTGGCGGGGCAGACTTCGCCCGGGTGCGCGGCCACGTACTGGGCAGCCTTCACCTTGCGCAGCAGTTCCGCCGCGTCGCGGCCGATGCCGCCGGCAGTGATCTCGACGATCTGGATGCGGCCTTCCGGGTCCACCACGAAGGTGCCACGCTCGGCCAGACCGGCTTCCTCGATCATCACGCCGAAGTTGCGGCTCAGCGTGCCAGTCGGGTCAGCGACCATCGGGTACTGGATCTTGCGGATGGTGTCGGAGCTGTCGTGCCAGGCCTTGTGCGTGAAATGGGTGTCGGTGGACACGCTGTAGATTTCCACGCCACGCTTCTGGAACTCGGCATAATTGTCGGCCAGGTCGCCCAGCTCGGTGGGGCAGACGAAGGTGAAGTCAGCGGGGTAGAAGAAAATCACGGACCACTTGCCACGCAGCGTGGCGTCGGACACCTGAACAAAGGCACCATTGTGGAAGGCGGTTGCATTGAAAGGTTTCACTACGGAATTGATCAAGGACACTTGGCTACTCCTGAAAAGGCCGGGTTGTTTTGAGGAACGGCGCGCATGATAAGCGATGCTCAAAATAAGTACAAAATGTATTGTTCTTTTTTTAACGATAGCTTTTTTGAAACAAGGGGGCGCAAATGCTGATACGGTTCACGAGCGATGTGGCGGGCCACTTCATCATGCTGGGCGACAATGCCCTGCCCCTGTTGCGGCTGATGGGCATGAGCGGACGGGAGCAAGGGGCGGTGAGCGGCGAGGACTTGCAGCAGGCGCTGCAGACCCTGCAGGCGGGGCTGCAGCGCGCGGCCGAAATGGCCGCCCGGCCGGCGCAGGAAAGCGAGGATGACGACGAGGACGCGGTGCCCGTCAGCCTGCAGCGCCGGGCACTGCCGCTGCTGGAGATGCTGCAGCGGGCTGCCCGGGAGGACGGCTACGTCATGTGGCAGCCCGACTGAGGCCGACTCAGAAGCGGAAGGTGTACTTGAACTTCACGCTCAGGTCGGAAGTGGCCGACTGGAAGGAATTGTCCTTGTCCTTGTCCTGCAGGTTGTAGTTCAGCACGATGAAGCCCTCCTGACCGGCGCGCGGAATCCACTGCAGGCGCGTGTTCACGCCCACTTCCTCGGACAGATTGTCGTACTGCACCAGCGACACCCAGTACAGCGTGGACGAGAACGCCACCTGGGTGGA
>JACCDI010066475.1_pt1 | contig 11930 bp, 10 predicted proteins | sample 7442791 | NCBI WGS metagenome assembly JACCDI01 (sample SAMN15323434, study PRJNA562643) | freshwater metagenome | isolation source: river surface water | place: USA:Blue River Watershed | collected 2017-08-15
AAATTGGCAATGGCCTTGTGAACATCTTCTTTAGAAGCCGAAACTCCCCGTTGCATATAGCGATCGGTTGACATATTATGCTTGAATTAATTGAGCAAATTCTTTGGCAAAATACGTCAGAATCACCTGCGCACCCGCCCGTTTAATCGATAATAAACTTTCCAACATCGCCTTCTCGCCATCCAACCAGCCATTTTGCGCAGCTGCTTTAATCATGGCATATTCTCCAGAAACATTATACGCCGCAATGGGCAAATGACTATTTTCACGCAACAAAGCAATGATATCTAGGTATGCCAAAGCCGGCTTCACCATCAAGAAATCCGCACCTTCTGCCTCATCCAATTCCAATTCAATTAAGGCCTCCCGACGATTCGCCGGATTCATTTGGTAAGTCTTTTTATCCCCAAATTTAGGTGCCGACTCCAAAGCATCCCGGAATGGGCCATAAAATGCACTCGCATATTTAGCCGTGTAAGCCATAATACCCACATTCGAGAATCCTGCGCCGTCCAAAGCTTCGCGTAAATAGCCCACACGCCCATCCATCATGTCCGATGGTCCAATCAAACGAGATCCCGCTTGCGCTTGTGCAATCGCCATCTTGGCAAGAACCGGCAAGGTTTCATCATTCAAAATTTGACCGTCTTTCACAATCCCATCATGCCCGTCTGAACTATAAGGGTCCATGGCCACGTCGGTCAACAAAGAAATTTCTGGAAAACGGCTCGAAACGGCATGAATCGCATCTAAATACAAAGAACCTGAACGGTAACTTTCAGAGGCGATGGAATCCTTTAAGGACTCCTCAACCTGCGGAAATAAGGCGAATGAGCGAATACCCAATTCAACGCATTCATCTATCTCCTTCAACAATAAATCAAGCGAATAACGATGTATGCCAGGCATAGATACAATCGGGGTCTTTTTACCCGAACCCGACTGAACAAACAAGGGAAATAACATATCCTTCACCGACAGGCGAGTCTCCTCCACCATATCTCGAATGACTGCACTCTGACGATTTCTACGCGGCCTTTGTAACATATCGAATGATTTAAGGCACAAAGGTAGGAATTATTGCGGCAGTTGGGAAAGGATCTTGCTTAATTGTCGCTCCAACAAATGTAATTTATCAACATGCTGGACAAATTCCGCGCGCGTCACAAATCCATAACCCGCATAGACATTCTCTGCCACTTGTACTTCAGGCTCCTCATCAAAAAATTGGGAAAGATTAAACTGCAAAATCTCCGACAACTGCACGAGCCGTGTCAAAGTCAGCTCTGTCTTACCTTGCTCTAATTTGGAATAGGTCGAAATCGCCATACCCAATTTTAATGCCATATACTCCTGGCTATACTCGTGAGAAATTCGAATCTTCCGGAGTCTTACTGCATATTTTTTCATAAGGCAAGATAATGAATCGTATATACTCAACCGTTATGACTTCGCCGACAAAATAAGTCGTATATCGAAATAATTTTTCCTAACGTGCTATGCCAAAGGCTTCCAAGCGATGCGAATCTGAAATTGTCAAAATGCCTTCCGACTCAAAACGTAAGCCTACACTTTCCAAAAGTGCCGCAATTTCCCCTTGTAAGGGCTCCGAGGATTCTACCCAACGAGTCCAGAATTCCGACAAGGATTCTTCGTAAACTTCTTCCACCAAAGCGTAAAATTCTTGACAAGTATACCCATTTTTCAGTCGGCCATAGCGTTCCTGCATCAGCAACATAACGTCACGGAGCGATTTGGCATGTTGGAATTTCCGACGAATCAAAAGATCCAAACCTAAAGCCACCAAAGCCCCCTTAAAATAGATTGAAACTCGCTTACCCGGCAAGGCTGAACCATAACCGTCCAACCACAAATCAATCGAACTTTCAATCAAAGACTGCTTAGAGGTTCCATCCCGCTCAAAATGTAATTTCAAATTACCGGCCAATAAATTCACATATTCCTCCGCATTCACCACACCCGATGCCCACAAAAACCAATCCCCCAAATAAGTCGTAATCCCCTCAACAATCCAACCCGTGTCAAAAATAACCGCTTTGGTATAATTATAGGGCAATAACGCTTTTGGTCGGATCGTCGCCACATTCCACACATGATACAATTCATGCGAACCCAAACCGATCAAATCCTCATAAGAATCCCGATCCTCCGGACCCATGACCATCATTGTCGATTTCGTATGCTCAACTCCGTGATAAAATGGCTTAGGGCAAATCCACAACATAAAACGATATTCTCGTACGGGAAATTCCCCCATATAATCGAGCTGATAGGCAACAAATTTCTGGTAGGCCTTTAGCAATCGGTCCGAAAAATGCGTCTTTGGGCCCAAGCCTTGTAAATAGAATTTCACCCCATGGGTTTTCCAAGCATGTGTATGGATTTGAGGCGCAGCCAGAAATGGCGAATCGACCAGTTCGCGATACGATTTTGCCCGAAATTTATTTCCGTAAGTCCTTAATGCACAGGATATTTCGTAACCCCCTGCCGGCGTGATTTTCGCCGGAAACGAACCAGCTAATTCCTGCCACACCTCCGGCGAAAATCCCGCCGGCGGTAACAAAACCTCCACCTCACACGCCCGATTTTCTCCTCGATGTGGAAACAACAGACAATTCACAAAATTGATATAAACCATCGAATCATCCACCCAAGATCCGCCCGCATCTGGCTGCTCCGCATGGTAGCGATAGGAAACCGTAATGGGTTTCAACTCCAGAATATCAACCGTCCACGTGCACAAATCCGATTTCACCACCGGTACTTCTGAACAAGTCACCGTCGCGATGTTTTTCGCAAAATGTTGCACCTGATAACGCCCCGGTCGCCAAATAGGCAAATGTAATGCCAGCGGCCCTGTGCGCGAAGGCATAAATGTCAACTCAATATCCAACGCATGAAACGATGGCTTTATTCGATATTTCAAAGTCCTCATGACAATACTTCTTGTAAAACCTGCAATGACCTCAATTCCCCAAAGGACTCCATGTGCAAGCCATAATAATAAATCAAAGCGCGTAAAATCGCGGCGCGCTGCACCCGATTAACCCCTACGCCATCCCCATAATCTGCATCAAACAATTCCTGCACAGTCGAAGCTTCTAAATCGCCCATCCCCGGAACGCCAGCCTCCCGCAATTGATCCAAAAACTCCGCCACTTGACCCGCATGGAACCCTAAAAACTCACTCAAACGCCACAGAAACTGTAAATGGAAATTCTCCAAATGCCCCTTGCCCTGATCCAAAATCTGAAAAGACTCCTCCAAAAACGAAAACAATACCGGATTCGCCTCCTCTTCCCGCAACACCTTACTCAATACCTCCGTCAAAAACAACGCGATACTCGATGAAGCAATATCAAAGGGAATCTTTCGATAAGGATAATAACATTTGGCCTCTGAAATCCGATGTAAGCCCTTTCCTGGTTTGTGGTATACCTCTAAATCCAATAAGGTCAAAGGTTGAAATAAGGCAATTTTATGTTTGGCCTTTGCTGAACGCACACCATTTTCCACATAGGAACTGATGCCAAATTCGGCGGTGTATATGGTCACCAACAGGGATGATTCCCTGTATTTCATGTATTGAATGACGATTCCTTTGGTCTTATTCAGCATGATCCAAGCCTATTTCCTGCTGCAAACGAGTCAATATTTCCTCTGTCGTCGCATCTGCCGAAAAGCGAATCGGCTCACGGAACTCGACCGTCAGCGTCGTATTACGCTTCCGCATCAATAATCCCTTTTTGTCAAATGCCCGTCGGAACCCATTAATACGCACCGGCACCACAATCGGATTTTCTCCTTTGATCAAATGCGCCGTTCCCTTCCGCAAGGGTGCATATGCACGTGTCGTTCCCTGTGGAAAACTAATGACCCAACCGAATTTTAAGCCTTTCCCAATCTTCTCGACCGCCGCCAAATCTACCTCGCGCTTCACATCAACCCCCTCGGCTCGCCAAGAGCGGTTCACCAAAATCGCTCCCGCCTGCGCAAAGACACGCGGCAATAAACCATCATTTTTCATCGTTTCAGAAGCCGCCACATAAAAGAGATTGGAACGAGGAGCCAATAAATAAAACGGATAATTTAACGTATTCCGAAAACCCCATTTGACCGAAAAAAAGATATGATACAAACACACCACATCCATGAAATAAGTCTGGTGATTGGGTAAAAAAAGCACGCCTTCATTTGGTAAATTTTCTAAATGCTCCGTCCCCGTAATCTTCGTTTTGTTGTATATCGTCAAGCGATTGTACGAAATGAATCCCAAAATCACCATAATGATCCGCTTGAACAAAATGGGATTGCCAAAGGGATCCCGCTCACCCAATCCGAGCGTGTCCATGAAACGAAACACTTTGGCCAACTTTGACTGACTCATATTAAAATCCTCCTTTTTTCGACTTCGTTGCGGGCACCGTTGATTTAACTGGCGCGGCCGCCTTTTTCACTTTTTTGGTTGGTGTAGTTCCTCGATAATATGCCAAGAAACGCTTCACAAATGCATCTTTCTCATCACCCGCCGCTTCCACAACGACCAATTTACCTTTTTTATCTGATTTAACCGCTTCTCGAATACTGGCCAAAAAGGCGGGATCCGAGGAATAAACACCTAGCTCGCCATTGAAATAGGCAAAATAATACCATAAATCTTCAGATAGTTCCCAATACCCATAAAACTCCTCTTTGCTCGGTTTCTTAATCACTTCCATATACCCTCGAACCGTCGCATTCACGTCCACCGGACCCACATTTACCCAAGGAATTCCGCCAACCGAATAAAAAGCAGATGTGTTTGGAGACCAAACCCATGAAACCCCCGAAAAGTTAATCGAATTAGCGAATTCCGGTGCCACTTTATCCAAGGCCATGTGCACCTGATCCATTTTGGTCCGCATTGCCTCCGGAATCGCTTTTCCTAATACTTGTTCTGCTCGGTTTAAATAAGCATCCCGACGCTCTGGGTCATCCGCAGGGTCACTTTGAATTCCCTCGTCCAACAAATATTTGACGATGCGATCGCCCATCACCTTCAACAATTTGGCTGGATACGGAAATTGTAAATTCACCCAGGTATCCAAACGCGGCAACAAACTATCCGTTGACATATTTAAATGCCCAAAGGCCCGAATGGACTGATTTCCCGTAAACAATTGGATCGGACCCTCTGCTTCTACTCGATGCTTATCAATAAACAATTGCATCTGCGTCTGCTTTCCCTTTACCTCATAGCGATCATTCGCCTCAATCACATCCCCTTCCGCCTGAAATAATACGGGATCCAAATCATCCGATTGAGGACTTAAAAATGTCGGATACAATCGGTTTTGCGCATTGATAAAAATTCCAGCGGTAATCGGCCGACCGGCCTCATCATGCAGATCTTTGTTCAAGACCAAATGCGGTTCTTCACCTTTGTTGCTCTCAAAAGGAATCCAAGCCGCGCGGAAATTAGGCAAACCAATCACCGGTCGAATAAATCCTTTAAAGTTCAAATTAGGCAAGCGCGTATCCAAAGAAACCTCCCCTTTGAATTGCTGATGTTTACTGAAACGCAGCGGCACTTTCTCCGACAAAAGTCCATCAGCCGTGATATAGCTTTTCCCTTCAAAATGAAAGTTCCGCAATGCAACCGCCACGGTATCCCCGTCGCTGCGTGGAAATTGGTAATTAGCCTCCCCTTTCCAGCCGGCGGAATTTCCTTCAGAAATCTTTAAATCCTTCAACAAATGTTTGCCGTTTAGAACCGCTTTGGCACCCGAAAAAGGCTTGAAAGCCCCATCTTTTTGAATACCCAAAATACCTTTTTCAGGATACAATAATGCCGAACCAACCTCAACTTCTTTCACACCACTTAATGCCAAATACTGCGCTTTCAGATCATAAGACGCATTTGTTGCCTTAATCATAGACCCCGCAACACCCGTACTATCCAAACTTTTTAGCTCGAAACCCTTTTGGCCCCCCATCAAAAACTTCTGATTCGTCAAATCCCAAGTCGCCTCAGCCAATGAACTTTGATATGCCACATACGGAAATGTAATCGCCGACCCCATGTCGCCTTTCATAGGACGAATCATGACTTTATGAGTTGACATATTTGCCTCGAGCGCCACCCGATCCATGAAAACAGACGGCGGGAATAGCGCCATTTGTTTACCGATTTTCAAGTTCGCCTCCGATGCAGTCCACAAAGAAGCATCAAACCGGAAATTGGACGATTCCATAATCCCGTCTTGCAAGGTTAAATTCCCCCGACCGAAAACTTGTTTTTGGTGCATGCCCAGCGACCCGGTCAATTGTACTTCTTTTTTATACAATGAAATGGATTGTTTAAATGGCAGCATCCAAAGGCTATCGCTTTCTTGCATCCAGGTGAAACGATGCTCGCCCATTTGCATATCAGGAAACCCTTTCCCTTGCATCGTTGCCTCGATGCTAGTTGCAATCAGGGAATCCGGGTAAAAATGTGACTCTTTTTGATTCGAAATGAGCCCTTGATACGTCATCGAACCCGCCGCAGAAAGACCTATTTTATTCATCAACATGGGACTTTTTAGTTGATAAATCGCCTTGTTGCGGTAAATGCTAAACGGCAATTTTTGATTGTACGAAAAGCCAAAACTCTGATCTGGCATCAATACCAAAGAAGCCTTAAATGTGGGAAACAGGCCATCCGAATAGAAACTTCCCTCAAACGTAATTTCCTTCTGGGTTAAACTGTCTAGCTCGATGCGTGGAACTTGAAAATAATGTTTTTTGCCGTAAACGCCTGCCGCGCGCCAAGGCTCATCAAAATAGGAAACAACCCCTTTCGGAATAATCAATTTAGGAAATGCAGCAAGACCTAGTCGGCCAGATTTATTGTTCGGGGGTGCTAATAGAATATGACCAGCCTCGTAGCGAAACTGCCCCCCCAGCTCACGATTCGTCCCCTTTCGAACGAAGGTAATCGAATCAATCTGAGGAAGATTAATCGAATAATCCGTGAAATTAAAGCGGAATCCCTGGCCACGGAAGCGGTAATTCCCAATCTTAATTTCTCCCATGAAATCAAAATCGCGCCCTTGACCAAACACAATCTGATTATCCGAAGGAATAAAATTCGCCTTCAAAGAATCCGACACCATGACTTCCTTAATGCCGCGAATGACGAGTTTTTGTTGGCCTAAATCCAAGGAAATATTCGCCGTATCCTTTGCCAACATCCCCCCAAACGAGGGTACATAAAACCGATCAAAATCTTTTTGTGCATATTTCACTTGGGCATAATGACGGCCCAAACGCGTGAAAGAAACGTCGCCACTCAGCTCGTCAAAATTCAAATATCCAGCATGTTTGAACTGCTGAAAACCGCCTTGTAGAAGTTTGGGGTCCTTTTTATTAGCCTCGGCGATATCATACAAATTGGCATGACTTCGTTTAATCATAGCCAAATGGTTATACAATATCCGAATCGGATCATAGGTTAATATGCCCTGCTGGCTATCCAATCTATCCGCGTCAAAAAAGTCAAAGGACTCAACCCAAGCGGGGTTTTGGCTTTTTCCCGACAAGCGGAAAAAATCCATTTTCTGCGTATCTGCATGTAAAACACCTAAGTCGGCAGAAATCGAAACTTGGTGAAAACTATCTTCAAACCGAATTTCTTCTTGCGTGGGTTTGAGGTGCCAAGCGGCCTCGGCGGGAATCCAATTCGCAGTCACAAACCCGTGGTACAGCGAATCTTTTTTCCCGACATAACCAATAAATGCACCTTCTTTAATCTGAATGGATTCGTTAGCCTGCATCAAGGCTTGCGACGTCAAAATTTCACCCAATTTCCGTTGGGGGCCCCATATCTCCAACCGAGCGGGTTTTTCTTTGGAACCAAGCAAACCTAATTGATTGCCACGTACCAGCAAGCGACCAAAACCTTTGAAATATTTCCCTTGTAAAGCATCACTAACAAATTGTTTGGATCGAAACTCTAGGTCGAATTGCTTAGCACCCGCCTTCTTTTTCAATTGCATCCGCAGTGCCCCCACAATGGAACGATCTCCTTCTTTCCAGTTCATTTCCTCGCTGAGCAAATAGCCTTTGCGCGGGTTGATTTGAAATAACGGTAAGGCCAAATTTCCTTGTTCCACAAGCCCGTTTTGACCAAAAAACAAACGATCTTTTACGGAAAACAAAACCTGTTTCGCAGCTATCCGAAGACTATCCTTTCCAATCAGCGATTCACAAATTGCATCTGTCCAAACCAAAACCGGCCCCGGGCTTTTCACTTGATATTGAATCCAAGTTTCCGCAGGGCTTTCATCGGAAGGCGTATCCCAATTATCGGCGAGCGCTAAGGTACTATCCGCATCTTGCCAACGAACCGATAGGTTTCCTTGCACACGGATGGCATAATTTCCCGTTTGTAACAGCTGTTGATTATACTGCCAGGCATCCACTTGTTCGTAAAAATCAAGCGCTAATTTCCCGACTTTGCGTTCTGCAAATAGTGGCGCCAAATTTAATAGCTCCGACTGTAAATTAGGGTTTGCTTGTAAAAACGTTCGTGCAAACAAATAAGAAAACGAAGGTGTTTTGTAGCCCGCCGCGCGCATTTGTTGGGCCCGAATAAAAAACTCCGATTGTGCTTCCTGTGCATAAAGACCTTGCAATTGTTTGACAACAACAGGCGCGTCTGAAAACTTACTTTGGCTAATGCTCGAGCATAAATCGGCTAAAAGCGTGGCATTGGAATTTTGTTGGGCATGGGCATAGGTAGGCAAAAATGCCAAAGAGCCAACCCAGAAAATTATTCGCAAAAGCCTCATAAGGGGTAAAAATACAAAAAAGCCATCACGAATCGCATCAAGTCTTTCCGCAGATTTATGTAAATTACCATTCAAATCAATCAATATGTCCAACGTACTCACGCAATTTGCGCAAATTAAGGCCTTTGTATTCGACATTGACGGCGTCATGACTGACGGAAGTGTTCATGTCTTGGAAACCGGGGAACATTACCGAACCTTTCACATACGTGACGGATATGCCATCGAGAAGGCGCGTGAGGCGGAATACAATTTGTGCGTGATTACGGGAGGAGGCCATAAAGGGGTCAAAAAAAGACTCGAAAATCTCAAGTTTCAGGATATTTATTTTGGCTTGGGCGGCAAGGATAAATTGGAAACTTATTTGGGTTGGTTGGACAAAATGGGTATTGACGAGTCGGAGGTTTTATACATGGGCGACGACGTTCCAGACTTAAAAATTCTATCCCGACCCGCATTATTAAGCACTTGCCCGGCAGATGCCATTCCGGAAATTCAAATGGCTTGTAAATATGTTTCGCCATTTGGCGGAGGCAAAGGCGCCGTGCGGGATGTGATTGAAAAAGTGATGAAATTACAGGGCAAATGGCCTGCTTAACAATACGAAAATGGCATTAATTGTTCCAATAAAGGGGGTTTCGCCGCAATTTGGGGAAGAAAATTGGCAGGCAGCAAATGCGACCATCGTAGGAGACGTGACATTTGGTTCGCACTGCACGGTATGGTATAATGCGGTTGTTCGTGGAGATGTGAACCGCATCCGCATAGGCAATTACAGCAACATACAAGACGGAGCGGTGATTCATTGTACCTACCAAAAAACCGAAACGCACATAGGAAATTACGTGTCCATCGCACACAATGCCATTGTTCATGGTTGTACCATCGAGGATTATGTCCTCGTGGGCATGGGTGCCATTATCATGGACAGTGCGTTAATTGAGACAGGATCCATTATCGCCGCAGGTGCTGTTGTAACCCAAAATACCCGCGTTCCTGCCGGTAGTATCTTTGCCGGAAACCCAGCCAAATTACTCAAGCCTGTGAGCCCTGAAGCCGCTGAGGTTTTTATGCGAACCGCGATGAATTATTTGGAATATGCGGGGTGGCAGAAGTAGACGTTAGGTTATAGATAAGAGTGAAGAGTTAAGAATTAAGAGTTAAAATTCTTCTCGACTCTACAATCTAGACTATTTCCTTCCGAACTCCAGACTATTTCCCTCCGGACTGACGACTAGCGACTGACGACTGATGTTTATAACCCTAGGCTTTAGCCTAGGGATCCCACGAAAGCACATAACTCCCCAGACTAAAGTCTGGGGTTATAAAATACTCCGGACTATTTCCCTCCGGACTAATAACTAGCGACCTACACCTGATATTTATAACCCTAGGCTTTAGCCTAGGGATCCCACGAACGCACATAACTCCCCAGACTAAAGTCTGGGGTTATAAAATCCTCTGGACTATTTCCCTCCGGACTTCGTACTGACAACTGATCACAGACAACTGACAACTGCCTCTCCTACCTCCCTAAGCCATCCGCAATCACCCGGTCATTCGCCAAACGTGGAACCTTATTTTGACCCCCTAATTTTCCCTGCGATTTCATATAATCAATAAAAGCATTGGGCTTCAAAATCGTGAGTTTTAAAGGCTGCAAAACCTTTCCGGTAATCAAATCCTTGTAATAGATGTTTTGAGCGTTCATAGATGCCTCTAAAACGGCTTGAAAACGCGTAGAATCCTGCGGTGCCTGAGCAAATTCGACCAACCACTCATGGTAAGGCAATTCACCCGTAGGTGGATTTACCTGCGGGGCTAAGGTAAATTCAACAAGACTTGCTTCCGGACAAGCCTTTAATGCCTCTGCCATCGCTCGCTCCGCCTCTTCCGCAATCACATGCTCCCCAAATGCCGAAATAAAATGCTTAATTCGACCCGTCACAACAATGCGAAACGGATTCAATGACACAAACTTTACCGTATCTCCAATCGAATATGACCAAAGTCCCGCATTCGTCGACATCAATAAAGCATAATTCACGCCCAATTGAACCTCCGAAAGCATTAAACGCTTTGGCGTCGCCGTGAAATAGGTATCAGTTGGCACAAACTCAAAGAAGATTCCCCCATCGACATTCAACAGCAATCCCTCCTCGCCCGTTGAATCCTGAAATGCGATAAAACCCTCCGATGCTGGATAGGTTTCTACGACATCAATTTCCCGACCAATCGAATCCATCAATTTCTGGCGATAAGGCTCGAAATTTACCCCTCCCGTGACAAACAATTGAAAATCAGGGAATAAATCTCCGATCTTTTGACCCGATAAAGTTTCCAAACGATCAAAATACATCTGCACCCAAGGCGGAATTCCCGAAATCAAACCCATGCGTTGTTGGATGGTTTCTTGCACAATCGCCTCTAATTTCTCCTCCCAATCTTCGATGCAATTTGTCTCATAAGATGGCAATTGATTACTACGCAAATAGCTAGGAACGTGATGATTGACAATCCCCGACAAGCGACCTGTCGGAATTCCATGCTTCGACTCAAGCTCCGGAGAGCCCGACAAAAAAATCAGTTTTTGGTCTAAAAATGCAGAATTACCTGAATAATGGACATAATGCAACAAGGCGTCCCGTGCACCCGTAATGTGATACGGCATCGACTCTTTGGAAATCGGAATGTATTTCGCACCGGAAGTGGTACCGGAAGTTTTGGCAAAATAGGCAGGTTTTCCCGGCCATAAAATATTGGGAGAACCCAAAACCATCTCATCGATGTAGGTCTTCAAATCCTCGTATTCTGCGATGGGAACGCGAATTTTATACTCTAAATAATTACGGATTTTATCAAATTCATAGGCTTGACCAAAGATGGTCTGCTCCGCCTTTTTGAGGTTATTCTTCAGCCAATTTTCCTGAATTTGAATCGCCTGCGCGTGACTCTTTTGGTGTTTTTTTACCACCTTACGCGCAAAAGGTTTCGCAAAAAAGGATCGAATTCCCATGGTAACTTACTTAAACACGCCTTGCGGATCAGGCAATTTTTCCGCTAAACTATGTCCTAAATTTAAATCCAACTGCGTGA
>JACCDI012171767.1_pt1 | contig 11930 bp, 10 predicted proteins | sample 7442791 | NCBI WGS metagenome assembly JACCDI01 (sample SAMN15323434, study PRJNA562643) | freshwater metagenome | isolation source: river surface water | place: USA:Blue River Watershed | collected 2017-08-15
GCAATGGTTTTGGTGGGTGCTAGACCGATTGAAACAGGAATGCCGGTCACCCTCATGATGTTGTCGCGTATCTTTTGCAACTCTTCAGCGCTCGTCTTGGTTGACAACTCAAAAAAAGACTCATCGATTGAGTACGCCTCACAAGGCCCCACCTCAGCCGCTAGAGCGCGCATCACCCGACTGGAGATATCGCGGTAGAGCGGGAAATTGGATGAAAAGAGTGTCACTCCACGCATATCGACTAACTGCTTCGCCTGAAACAGCGGCAACCCCATGGGAAGCCCCATATCTTTAACTTCTTGGCTGCGCGCCACAATGCAGCCATCATTACTCGAGAGGACTGCCACCGGCTTCCCGACTAAATCAGGCCGAAAGAGCCGTTCACAGGAAACAAAGAAGTTATTGCAGTCCATGAGGCCAATCATGCCCCCAAGTATACAACCTAAACAGTAATAATTAACCGTGTGCGATTTACTTTTCATTACCAATAAGTACAGCACTGTGGTATAGTGTCATTCTATGGAACAACGGTACTTCCGCGCCGGCGTCGGCACGGTGATTTACAATGACCGTAACGAGGTTGCCTTCTTCAGACGCTCTAAGTACCCGGTTGGTGTTTGGCAATTCCAACAAGGTGGCATCGATACAGGCGAAACGGTTGAGACTACCCTCTGGAGGGAACTCCAAGAAGAAGTTGGGCTTGGAAAAGCGCACTTTGAGTCGGTTATTTCCTACCCCATGTGGCTCGCCTACGCCGACCCAGCAGCAGTCGCTAATACCCAAAAGGACCGACTGGGCCAGACCCACCAGTGGTTTTTCCTCAAGCTCAACAAGGGTATGAAAATTGATATCAAACGGGCAAGCGACCGCGAGTTTGATGACGTAAAATGGATTCCGTTTGCGAGAGCCATTGAAGAAACCGACAACTTCAAGAAACCAGTCTACGAAGCGCTCCATGACTACTACCTCCAGTACGTGAAGGAGCTCTAGGGACCGTGGGTTGCACGAGATCGAAAACAGCCGGCAAGCTTCGCTTGCCGGCTGTTTTCTAACGCCTTAGTCTCTGCGACTAAAACAAGTCCCACATGTCTTGATCCTCTTCACCGTCAATCTTGAAGATGGTCATGCCACGGAGGTTGTATTCCTCAGCGAGTTCTACCTTTTCAGCAATCGCTGCTGCATCGCTCCAGGTCACAAAGCGGACTGGTATCTCTACCTTGGCCAGGTTTGCTACTAAAAGAGCCTTAGCGGCAGCCTCAAAGCCTTTGGGCGTATCTTTTGGAACAGGCAAGGCATTGAACACTTTATATGGTGAATCTTCTGGGAAGTAGCTAATTACCCCTTCCCCACCAGCTGAGCGACCGATTGGCGAGTTATAAATCTTTGATAACTCAAGGATGCGTGGATGATTGAGGGCAGCTACCTGCTTGTAGTCACGGTACCACTCTGGCGCTACGGTAATATCCCAGGCACGGCCATAGGTAGGGACGCCGAGGAGTACTTTATCTTCATCGAAATCCTCCAAAGCAAGCTTTACCACCTTTTCTACCCACTCGGTATCCGCTACCGGCATGTACGGCACACCTTTACGCTCGTCGTTTAGCGTGAGGTCGGCCCGCTGCTGGTCGTAGGTCATGAGCTCGATACGGTCACAGTGCTCATTGATAGCTTCGTAGTCATTGGCGTACGTAAGCGGCTTTGGTACCACCTTGTAGAGGTCTTTGGCTGGTGTACGCGCTTCAATGGCGCACGTAAGGAGGTCACGCCCGAGCTCTCGGTTCAGCTCCTTAAGGAATTGTGAGAAATCATCGATGGTTTTTGCTTCTTTTTGTTCAAAGTCGATGTTGATGCCATCAAAATTATTATCATCAACTATTTCAGCAATCGCTTCGACGAGCTCTTCGCGTGAATCATCGTCACTCAAAATACGGTGAATCTGTGGTCCATCAAACCAAGCGATGGTAGGAATTACTTCAACGCGCTCTTTACTCGCTAGGCGGAAGAATTTTTTCCACTGACGTTCACTAATATTTGCTTTATCAACAATGGCACCGCTGGCGTCAACTTCATAAATAAATGGATAGACCGTGTCGAGCGAATCGATGTTTTCGGTCGCACTCTTGATGCCTGCAGTATCAGTCCACCACGGAATCCATCCGGCTACTTCCCCTTCGTACGCAGCTGAAACTGCACCTGGCACAGCCATAAGGCAGACTGCCACGGCTAAAATCAATATATTGTGTCGCATATTTTTTATGACGGATGACAAAGACTATTCTTTCAATGAACGTAGTATACACAGCGCGTAACCAGAGAGCCAGGAGTGTAGTTACATAGAGCAGAACAAGTTTTTTGAAGGACAAACTATGTGCAGTGAGTGCCACCTGGAGCTTCCGCGTACCCATGAAGCCTCCACCCACACCAAACCAACCCATCGAACCACCCCGCAACCACACCACCAACTACCTCCACCACGCACTCCCTACACCTATTTTGGACCAACCGAATGCCCATACGAAATTTAACCCCTACCCACCCCACCCTACGACGAGCCAACTTTTACAGTTTGCTCGTCTTTTTTATTAAAATGACCGAACTGAGCCCACCACGACACCCCAGATATAGCACTCTTCCCCATCACCAATCGTAATCGGTTCATAGTTTTCATTCTCTGACACAAGCTCTAAGACCGAGCCGGCTCCTCCTCTACTAGTGACATTGAGTCGCTTCACCACCATCTCACCATTGACCGCAGCCACCACAATGTGACCGTCTTTTGCATCAACCGCGCGATCAACCACGAGGACGTCACCCGAAAAGATACCGGCCCCTGTCATGGAGTCACCTTCTACCCGCACAAAGAAGGTAGCGGCCGGGTGTTTGACCACGAGGTCGTTGATATCGAGCACTTTTTCCACGAGGTCGTCCCCCGGCGCAGGAAAACCGGCCGCTGGGCGTGAGGCATACATGGGGATTGCTTGTGGCGCGCCCGCCGGGCGCGCCACTTCCGTCACAGTTGTTTCTGTACTCTTTTTCATGCGTGCAGCGTACTAAGCAATGATTGCTCCAGTGGTTAAAGCAGCGTGGAGATAAAAGAGACCACCCATGAGGAATAAGAGAACTAGTCCATAGGCAATCTGCAGTGGCTGTTGGTGGCGCACTTCAATGCCGACCGAAAGGATAAGTGAAATAAGGACAAAGAGACCAATAATGGCGTAGAGCAACTGCAGTACAAAGTGTGGTTTCGTAAGGACCGCGCTGAGACCTGCTGGTTCCGTGAATTCCGGCGTACCAGCAATAGTGGCAGGCACCCCACCAGTAGAGGTCGACATATGGTCGAGGTAGAGTGCTACACCACTATCGGTCACTGCCATTTCTGGTACTGGCTCTGGTGTAACCGCTACTGGCTCAGCCGGAATAACATCGACTGTTTCGGTAATGGCGACCTCGTCTGCCAACACTATCTCTTCGGCTGGCTCAGGGGTTGGCTCAGGTACGACAGCTACTGGTTCAGGTACAGTATCTGGCACTACTGCCACAGCCGGTTCAGGCTCTGGCGAAGCTTCGACTTCCGGAGCAGTAGCTACTTCAGCCCCCGCTACCGTGCCAGAGCCCGCCCCTGGCGTACCAAAGAGCTGCACTACATAAACAGTTGGGAACCCATCGAAGCTCCCCTGCGCGGTACCGACACCAATCTCCACGTAGTCACCGTTCATGATGTTGGCGCGGTGGGTCGGTGAATCCATCCAGGCATCAACCACTTCGCCAGAATCGGTGAAGTGAATGGCGAGATTTTCACCCGCATGCACGAAATTATAGTTCACCTGACCAAACCAGTACCACGGCGAAACACCATCGGGGCTGTAGTGAGCAAAGTACTCATTCTTAGCCATGTGCTCAGCCTTTAGCTTCGCGGCTGCGTCGAGCACGCTGTTACGGCGCAGTGTCGGCAGTGCATCACTCACCCGCTCTTTGTTTGTCTCCTCAACAATCACGGCCGGGAGGATAGTCGACACCATCCAGTCGGACGCCATCCAGATAAGTGACTGAACGTTCGTGAGGGTAAACGAGAGGAGAATCATGGCGAGCATGCCCACCACTGCTACTTTTTGCAAACTCTGCGGCGCGTAGCTATTCTCGGGACTCGGGATAAATAACTTCTTAAACCAGGCTTTCATAGGTATAAGTATACCACCACTCATTTTGGATACACAAAAACCGCCCGCAGGCGGTTTTTGTGTCTATTTAGCGGCCTGACTTAGAACCGCGATGGTTCTTTTCGTAACGCTTTTCCTTTTTATCCTTTTTGTCATCATCTTCATCCTCATCGTCATCATCTTCATCCTCATCATCGTCATGGTGCTTGTCGAGGTGCTCAACGTAGCTTACACACTTTCCCTGATTCTTGAATGAAGGATCAGTGAAGGTCTTCCAGCCACCGTTCTTGCACTGACTCTTTTCAGTTGGTGTTGTCACGACTGGAGGCTCGACCACATCAGGGTAGATAGTGGTTGGATCACCTACCAACATAGTGTTTTCGGCAGTTACCACCTGACCATCTTCGAGGGTCACGGTTGCAACAACCTTTGTTGCTGGCATGGTTTGACCATACTCTGCCGCACGCACATTTACCCAGTAGCCGTCTGTAGCGTAGTTAAACGTACCAGAGACGTCAAATGGTGTTGAGATTTGGGTACCGACAATATCGATTCCCACTTGTGCGGTTGCGGTATTTGTTTGGAGCAACGTTGCTCCAGAGTAGAGCTTAATCACCACTGATTGCGCGTTTTCAAAGGTGGCATCAGTCAAGCCGAAGCCAGCTGTGTACCCCTTCAGTATGCCGAGTCCAGTGTCGTATGAGACAACACCGAAATCTTCAGCGGCGAGCGTCGCCATAATTGGCTCAGCTACACCGACAACGGTTTCAAAGGTACCAGACCGAGCACCGCCTTGGTAATTATCAGACCAAACGCCTGACATAGAGCCATCAAGGGCAATAGTACCATTCACCTGCATGACTGTTAGCGGTGTTACCGCATCAGCGGTAGCTGTGTAGTCGGCTGAGAAGGCAATCGTATTGCCAGATACCGTGCCTGAGGTAATTACCCAGGTGTAGACATTAGCCCCAACCGGACTACCGCCGTTGCCGGTGAGTGTTCCGTCGTTGGCTTGGGTAAGTGTCACATCATGGCCATAGTCATTGCCGAGATACGTCATTTTTACCTCGTAGGTACCCGTGGTGTCGAAGTCGGGTGTGGCAGCTTGCACCGTCACTCCAGCAAAGACGGCGAGCGCGAGTAACGATGCGACAACGGCTTTGCTTATTGTGTTTTGAGTAAGAGTCATAAGGCAAAAAGTTATATGATTGAGTAAGTATGAACACATACCCTATTTAATCCTCTCTCAAGAGAGACATGTTCTACTTGTATATGCCGGTGATACCGGAAAGCGTTACAAAATTGGTGGTTGTTTTGCTTCAGTAGTGTGGTTGAATGCCGATGTAGAAACGAAAACGACCGAGAAACATAGTTTCTCGGTCGTTTTATATTTAGCTCATCAGCAATTACAGTAATATTTTACCTAAACCATTGATTTCCTCCTAAGTGCCACACCGATATTGATGTTACTCCTAGACTGGCAACAAGATCACGCTTTTGTTCTAGACTCTGACTGTCTTGATAGAAAAAGACTGTATTTCCGTTACGCCATGTCATCTCACCCGAAAGTGGGTCACGTGTTGCCGTTCCGAAGCCTTTTTTAAGTTTAATTTGATCATACGTCAAAATGGTGATGCGGTAGGAACCTTTTGGACCCTGGTACCCATATGACGGTAATCCAATCGTTAGTTTTTCTTTAGGAAACTGAGATGAAGTCCAGGTAACAACGTTTTTAAGCCACTCAAATGGAGCAACAGGAGCGCCGGCTCCATAGTCATACTGGTAGTCATACGCCATTACAACGATATGATCTACTGGCAGTGTGACAAAATCAGCATAACGCCACAAAAACCAATTCTCTTCACTTGCATTAGATATTGCTGGCCCATCAATCATTAGCTTTTTGCCTTTAGCATGCAAGGCTGTCCCCAGAATGGATACAAATGTCTTGTAGTCGGCATATGCATCAGGTGACCAGCTGCTGAAATCTTCAAAGTCTAGTTCGATGCCAGTCAAATCATTACTCACCACAAACGTAACCAACGTTGTAACTTCTTCACTCGTAGGATTTAGAGTGTTTGCAAAAAAACTCTCCATATCATTGACGCTTGCTGAGGAGATAGTTACGAATTGTTCTGTAGAGTACTGCTTCAAACGGGCAACATTTTGCTGAGAATATCCATTACAGCGAGTGTTCGAGGTATCAAGAAGCGTAAGGTACCCACCACTGATGGTAAAGAACTCTGCTTTTAAAACATCGATTTTTCTTCCATCGGCGTACTCACTAAATGCTGCACAGGCAGGATTACCTGGATAAATCCACGCCATTGTCTTTAATGCACTAACTTGAGCTGGTGTAGCAAGTGTAGCGTACGAGTTGGTTGCCTCAGTTGCAACACTCGTAACAGGCTCACTTTTAGTTCGGCGAACTGCCGCTTCGTTATCAGAATCTATTACCATTTTTTCTATACTGGAAGCATCTTTCACCTCGTCACGTGTTGAAACTATAGCAATCTTCGACTGCGTCAGAATAAGTGCACTACCGACAGCCGCAACTACAAGAACGACTAATAAAACTGCAACGTATATTTTTTTTGTATTCACGTGCACTATCATACCCTATCTTTAGCTCTTTGGTTTCAAAAACACACCTTGTCGGTCCCATTTCTGCCACGTTAACTCCTTTTTGCGCACATAGCCCCAAGCTGCCCTGAAAAGGGCATTGGTCTCCACATAGGTACTTACGTAAAAGAGTAGCCAACCTATAGGTGCCAACAACAAGAACTGCCATGTCGCATCTCGGTGCTTATCAAATGCTACTTGCACAATAAACATTGCCCCAACCACCACAATACCTGAAATAAACGAGGTAAAGTCTCCCGTCATAAACGAGAAGATATACAAGAAGGTTAAGAAAAGTATTTCGAGGGATAGCTGAATTTCACCAATGATTGCTAGTGGAAGAATAAACCAAGTAAGTAAGGTATTGTGACGTCTTTGCATACTAAAAAATAGGTAGCGATGCTCCATAAACGTTTCGAATCGTCCACGCTTCCATCGCAAACGTTGCTTCATGAGACCTGCAAGTGTTACTGCGCCCTCGGTATACACCAGCGCATCCGGTGCATAGACAATCTTCATGCCATGAGACTGAATACGCACTGATAGCTCAATATCTTCTGTAATATTGGTTGCACTATATGATCCGACCTTTTCGAACACTTCTCGCCGGAACGCCCCGGCTGCGCCGCCTATGATATAGATGGTATTTACTAACGATTCAGCCTTTTTAAAGTAGAATGAGAAGAGGAATTCAAGATACTGAACAACACCTAAGATGGTATCGGTATTACCAATTCGAACATTCCCTACTGCAGCCATAACGTTTGGATCCTCAAAGTATTTTACAAAATTACTAACGGTTTGTGGCGGCACATAACAATCTGCATCGATAGAAAGTATAATTTCACCTTTTGCAATACTGAGGCCATGGTTAAGCGCATGACCCTTACCCTGCTTCGATTCGTAGGCATACTTCACCACAATTCGAGATTTATTGCGCTTTGCTCGATGCCGATTTGTGCGTGACTGTATAAGCGCCAACACATTTCGGGCTGTATTGTCGGTTGACGCATTGTCCACGACGATAATCTCCAGATTTTTATATGTACTTAGAAGCAACGCTTCAACTGTTGTGATAATGCCATTTTGCTCGTTCCATGCAGGAACAATCACACTAACCTTAGGACGATACGGTACATGCTTATAAAGTCGCTTGCTAGCAACAACCTGCTGGTGAGTATTAATTACCTCGTTCCATGGACTTAGGACCATGTAGATAAAATACTTAGTTAGCAAAATAGATGCGAAGAAAATAATGACGTATCGCAGAGTGCTGAACGACTCAGTTTCTGTCGGTGTAACCAAAAAAACTGACGCTATAATCAAGAAAAGTACCACGTAAAGCGCTCCATATACAATTATTTTTTTGGAAATTAATGGCTTCATACATCCTGACGCAAAATATACTGCGAATACAACTTAGCAAGACAATTGGAAAGCACAATAAGTGCTATAAAAATAGTGACGACATCGTACGCAAGTGCATCAAAATAATCGACAAGGAAAAATGCCGCAGCAAGTGTAAGAATACAAATCACTATATATATGCCGGACGACATTGCTTTTTCTAACATAATTTGACTTTATATCATAGAATATCTAAAAAGTCAATTAACTCTGACCCTACCCGAATACGCGATAAGAAGAAAACCCAACAAAATGTTGGGTTTTGATAGATTCACTCGGCAGCAATACTCAAGTTGCAACCAACACGATCTTCCAGGGGCGGTAAATCAGCTAAGCCTTCGGCAATAGCCCATTCACGAGCCATTTCATCGAGTCGAGCATCGAGTGCCAGCCTCGTCGGGTCACCTGCAGCACGCTTCTCAGCTTCCCGTTCCAGAGAACGAGCAAGGTCTGCTGCTCGCATATCCGCCTCATAGTTTTCAAAGATGTCATCTTTCTGAGTCATGATACTCTCCTGTTGAACAAACGTTGGTTTAGGGAACTGCGTAATCGGCTGCTTTATACTACACATTTTATTTGAACGCAAGTACTTTCCTTAATATTTGTAATTCCCTAACTAAGGAAAGAGTACGTACTCGATACTAACCCTCAAGCTATTAGCGTACGATATCTACTTCATCAGCCGCGCATAGACCACAAGATTGTGTGAGTAGCGTTGTGATCCTTTATCAAATGTTCCTGAGCAGGTAACAAGCCGGAGCGCTGGGTAATCTGTAGGTCCATACACTGACACGGTAGGAAATTCACTTTGTGGGTGACGTTCGAGTTGCTCCACAAGGAAGGTTGCTGTTGTACCATCTTCACGCGACACCATAATCTCATCACCAACCTTCAGCTGACCGAGTGAATAAAATACTGCCGGCCCTTCAGTAGAGTCAACGTGCCCAAGAATAACTGCGGGCCCAACTTCTCCGGGGGTTGCCCCGCCACTATACCAACCAACTGCATTATAGTCGTCGGGTACCGCGATTGTCCGATCAGCATTGAGGCCGAGTGGAGCAACAAAACCAGTGTCGAGGTTAAGCCTTGGAATGACAAGTCGATTTGGTGCTGAGCGGGCAAAACTCGAAGTCGCAACTTCAGATGATTCCCCGGGTGCACCAACTTCTGTCGAGATCACCGCAAACCACACAATTACACTAGTCAAACTGCCTACAACAACAAACGTCATTACGCGTACGTAATGACGTTGTTGTTGAATTTTTTCGAGTACTCGTAACAGACTGAGCATTCAGGGTAGCCTAATTACTTTGACTTTCGTACTGCAGGACCAGCTGAGAGAATAGCGGACAATGTCGGTACTACAGGTGCACCATGAGAAGCACCACCAGCACCAGTGTTTGGTGCACCAACTGGCATTGTACTTGTAGCCTCGCCGAGGACAGTACCTTCAGGAAGTGACGTCGAGTCACCTGCCACAGTACCGCCGGTGCGACGTGAACCACTGCGTCCGCCACTACTACGTCCTTCATAGTCGTTACCAAAGTTGAATGCACCATATGATACCGGCGCAGGATCAAATGCTACTGCATGTGCGGTTGGCACAATGTAGCCCATAACCGCTGCAAGGACACTTTCGTCTTCTTCCATCGTCACGAGCGGTGCTGGTACCGTTACGGTATATGTCCCATCACCATCAGCTTCTGAAAGAAGTACCCAGCCAGCTTCAGTTTCTTCTGAAATCTTCCAAGTGCCTGCTGGTACATTGAATTCGTAGCGACCATTTTCGTCGGTTGTAGTTTCACGAACTTCATCTGTCTCAGTATTAACAGCACGAACGGTCCAACCTTCAAGGTTATCTTCACCCTCTTCACGCTCATCGTCTTCGTCAGTGTCATCCCACACGAAACCGAAGATTTCGTAGGTATCCTTATCATTGTCGCCACCACCGTCGTCATCTGGATTACATACAAGCGAAACATTATCAATCAATGTTCCGTCAGTATTTGTCATCTGCGGTTCGGTGGTAGCACCGTCCTCAAGTGAGACAACTGTCTCAGAATCTGTCGCTACAAAAGATACAGTATGAGTTGACCAGTCTGTGTCAGTAGCTTCAGCTGGCAGCGAAGTTGACGCGGTATAGACAATCACTCCATCAACACGCACATTCACAATGTTGTTCTTAATAGACTTACCCCATGGAATTGCTGAGAAATCGAAGGTAAGGGTATATTCCTTGCCTGGTACTGTTGCAATGGTTTGCGCAATCTTTACACGCGCATCACCAAGAACTTTTGGAAGCTCACCTGGGTGTGTGTAGTTTGAGTCAAGTTCAGCAAATTGCTCACCAGCACTAGCCGTAAGAAACGTCTGCAGTTCAAGAGTTGCAACTTCAGGTGCCCCTTCAACAGGGTTTAACCAAGTAACAACCCACTCCAAACCATCCACTACTGAGTCAAAGACATCCCAACCAGCTTCATTCTCTACGACTGGTGTCTCAAAATTACCATTTTTAATTAAATTCAAGTCAGGTACACATTGAGTAGGCTCTTCTTCCTCTTCAGGCTCTTCAACAAGGCAAAGCACCGCATTATCAAGAAGTGTCCCGAGACCAGCTGACCCACTATCTGGTTCACCTTTATCTTCAAAGCCAATTACTGTAGAGGCCCCAGACGCAACAAAAGTATCGCTATAGGTGGTCCAAACATCGTCAGTAAGACTTGGAATACTCGTTCCATCACCTGATACATTCATAAATAACGCATCATCTACAAGCACATCGAGGTTGTTCTGTACTAACCCAGTTTCTGGTCGTGGAGCAAAATCAAAGCGAAGTAGATATACAGCCCCCGGCTCTGTTACTACACTCTGCGTAATCTTAGTTGCATCCTCGCCATCAAGCTCAGCATTCTGGTTACCGTCTGAGGCTGTACCAAAGAGGTTGTGCCAAATTTCGAGACCACTTGATAGTAAGATATTCCATCCTGGTACACTTTCTTCAATAGTCCAGGTTCCATCACCTCCGATACTTTTTTCCTCAAATGAGCCATTAACGAGGAGGTTCTGTTCAGGGTTGATGCACACTACAGGTTCGGGTCCGTCTTCGTAGACACATTCACCAGCCTCGCCATAGTTAAGAGCACCGTCATCTTCACATACTGGGTCTGGTGCTTCGCAAGCATCACCAATCATGTCTTCGTCGCGATCAAGTTGGTCAAGGTTTGCGACGAGTGGACAATTATCTACATCGTCAGGAATAGTATCTTCATCTGTATCAGTTGGAAGATTATTTTCATCGTCATCTGTAGCTGATGCACAGCCGAGGTCAGCTGGGAAATCTACCGAACCATCACCATCGTTGTCGATAGCATCATTACATTGGTAAGTTGGTGGATTGATTAAATCCAAACAACGTTGCATATCACTATCGTTTTCAATCAAAAAATCAAGCTCATGACCATTATCGCCACCGTCATGTCCACTCCAAGAACTTGCTGGCTGGCCTTCATAAAGCTTAATTTTATCTAGATCACCTGATGGTACGTGGCAATAATCAATCAGATCCTCAGGCCCACCACCATTCCCAGGATTTTCTGGCTGCATTGCAAACACCTGCACTGGTACCATGCTCATTAATAAAGAAAAGACCGCAAGCACAGCCACAAAACGGGCAGCGAGGCGGTTTGATGAAGTAAACGTGTTCATAGTGCTAAATTCGTTTAGGATAAGTATTATAAATTTCCC
>JACCDI011378613.1_pt1 | contig 11925 bp, 11 predicted proteins | sample 7442791 | NCBI WGS metagenome assembly JACCDI01 (sample SAMN15323434, study PRJNA562643) | freshwater metagenome | isolation source: river surface water | place: USA:Blue River Watershed | collected 2017-08-15
CTGGATGATGCGACTGCCCAAGGAATTGCAGGTGCAGCTGAGGCAGGATCTTCACACACTGGAGGAGGAATCGAAGATGACCTACGTTACGTCCATCGAGCGACTGGCGATTGAAGAGGGTATGCAGCAGGGACGCCGTGAGGGAAAAGTGCAGTTGCTGTCACGTCAGCTGACCGCCCGATTTGGCGCGCTGCCTGTCTGGGTGGGCGATCGTCTCGCAAGTGCGGATGAAAACACCCTGGATGGCTGGACTGAGGCGGTGCTGTCGGCTGGGTCTGTCAACGAGGTGTTCGGTACTGATCAGCCTTGATTACGTTGAGAAGCGACCCAGCGCAGCCTGTTGGTACCGCGCCGGGCAGGGAGGTTGATTCTATCGGTCAGATGGTCATGCCGCCATCAACAGAGTAGACATTCCCGGTGCTGAATGAGGATTCGTCCGATGCCAGGAAGGTGACTACCGGCGCGATTTCTTCTGCTGTTGCCAGTCGACCCATAGGCTGCCGGGCAATAAAATTTTTCCTTGCCTCGGCAGGGTCTTCATAAGCATTGATCCTGTCTTGCAGCGAGGGCGTATCGACCGTGCCGGGACAGACAGCATTGCAGCGTATACCCTGAGTCACATAATCGGCAGCCACTGCCTTGGTCAAACCGATAACCGCTGCCTTGCTCGCACCATAGACGAAACGGTTCGGCAGGCCGCGCACACTTGACGCGATGCTGGCCATGTTGATGATGCTGCCTTTTTGCTTGGAGAGCATTTTTGGCAGCACCGCCTGAATCATCCAGAATTGCGAGCGGACATTCAAATCGAAAGCGAACTGCCAATCCTCATCGGTGGCTTCCATCACGGTGCCGGCATGCACAAATCCTGCACAGTTGAAGAGAACATCAATGACCGGGATATTTGCGGTCACTGTCTGAATCGCCTGCTTATCCATCACGTCCAGCGCTGCGGTATGGACATTGGCGACTCCCCTGAATTTGTCCAATAGCGCAGGATTGACATCGGTCGCCCAGACGGTTGCGCCTTCCTTTGCCATGGCGATTGCGCTTGCATAGCCTATGCCTTGCCCGGCTGCCGTGATCAGCGCGGTCTTTCCCTGTAATCGCATGTTTTTTCCTTGTTTTTGTCTGCGTTGGTGGCGGGCACTGTGCGCGTCCGCCACCCATCATGGCGCGGTCTGCAGCGGTCAGGATTTTCCTGAGGACTGCGTCGCATTGATCAGATAGTTTTGTATCCGGGCCTCGACGACCGAATACCATTGGTTCTGCTGTATCTGGAAGCGTCGGTAGTGGTCATAGATTTTTTTGAAGGCCGGATTTTTTTCAGCTTCGGCATCCATTACCTCGCGTGCTGCCTTCAGGCAGGCGTCCATCACTGGCTGCGGGAAAGCGCGCAGCTTGACGCCACGCTTCAGCAGCCTTGCCAGTGCCTGCGGATTGCGTACGTCGTAATTCGCCTGGACGTGGACATTCGCCTCGTAAGAGGCTGCGGTGATCGCTGCCTTGTAGATCGGCGGCAGGCCTTCCCACAGCTTGGTGCCGATGATGATCGACAGATGGGAACCCGTTTCCCACCAGCCGGGCGAATAGTAGTAAGGAGCCACGCGGTCGAAGCCGAGTTTTTCGTCATCATAGGGACCGACGAATTCGGCCGCATCGATCGTGCCTTTTTCAAGCGCAGGATAAATATCGCCCGGAGCAATCTGCTGAGGGACAACGCCGAGTTTTTGCAGGATGCGTCCGGCGAATCCGCCGACGCGCATTTTCAGGCCAGACAGGTCGTCGACCGTTTTGATCTCTTTGCGGAACCAGCCGCCCATCTGGCCGCCCGTATTCCCGGCGGGGAAATCGACTATGCCGTACGATTTGAAGAATTCCTGGTACAGCTCGCGGCCACCGCCCGCGTCGTACCACGCCATTTGCTGACGCGCGCTGAGGCCGAACGGTCCGCACGTGTGAAAAGTGAAGGCCGGATCTTTGCCGAAGTAGAAATAGAGCGCCGTATGGCCCATCTCTATCGTGCCATTCTGCACGGCGTCGAGCACCTGCAGGCCGGGCACCAGTTCGCCTGCGGGGAAGGTACGGATCGTGAATTTGCCACCCGTCAGTTCACCGACGCGCTTGGCAAAGAACTCGACGCCGCCATAGAGCGTGTCGATCGATTTAGGGAAGCTGGACGCGAGGCGCCAGTTCAGGGTCGGCAGGTCGGCCGCCATCGCGGGTGCTGCGATGGCGGCGGCCGCTGCACCGCCGGCAGCCTGTATGAATTTGCGTCTTTCCATGCTTGTCTCCTTTGTTTTTATCGGGGGGTAGGCAACAACCGGTAAGGATCTGATCAGTATTTTATTCGAGCAGTGTCTTGAGTACGGCGGCATCGTCCAGCTCATCATGGCCGCGCGCCAGCGTGGCAGTGAAGATATCCAGCGCGTACTTTGCCATGGGCATATCGACGTTTCCGGATTCTGCCATGTCGATGCCCAGAGCCACATCCTTGGTCAGGATGTACGCATAGGCGCGGGGCGCGTAGTCATTGGCGATCGCCCGGGTCAGGCGATCGTCGAGCATCATCGATTGGCCACTGGAGGCGCTCATGAGCGAGACCAGCGTCTGCGGGTCCAGTCCCATCTTGATGCCCAGTGCGACAGCCGAGGAAGAGGCGATCAGGTTCATGCCCGCCACAAGATTGTTGACCAGCTTGTAACGTGCGCCATCGCCAATGCGCTCACCCAGACGGAAAATACGACTGGAGATCGCATTCAGCACCGCGTCGTGTCGGGCAACGACTTGGGAATCGCCTGCGAGCATGAGGCTCATTGTGCCATCGCGCGCGCGCACGGGGCCACCAGAGACCGGGCCATCCAGCACATCGAAACCTGCCTCCTTAAGGCGCTGAGCGATTGCTTCAGTATCTTCTGGTGCGATGGTCGGGCAGAGCAGGACGGTTTTGCCGGTGCCGCCTGCGGAGGTGACACCCTGGTCGCCAAACAGCACTTCGGTCGTCTGCTTCGCGTTCACGACCATGATGATGATGAAGTCTGCCTGGGCGGCAATCGCGGACGGGCTGGTGCATACGATCAGTCCGCTGTTTCGCGCGCTGGCCTCGATCTCCGGACGTATGTCGCGGATCGCTACCTGATAGCCCTTGTCGTGAAGGTTGAGGGCGATGGCCATGCCCATGGAGCCTGCGCCGATGACGCCGATGTTTTTGTTATTGTTCATCGTTCTTGTTGTTATGAGTGTGTCGGGGTGTCAGATCGCCCGCGTCTGCCGACATGCGGAGGGCGCGGGCCGCGCGCCGGCAAAGCGGCCGAACTTCGCAACCCGCCAAGTATACGTGCCGCGAAGCGGCTGTGGCCCCGCTTTCGCGGAGAAAAGTAAAGGATTGAGCTGACAGCGGTGTCAGCGCCAGTCACGGTGGTGATGGTGATGACGATGGCCACCCCATCCGCCTCCATAGCTCCAGCGGAAGGATACCCCAGGAGCGCTATAGTGCACGGGCGGCGCGTAGTAGACGGGAGGATAAGCCTGATAGGCCGGATAGGCGGGATAGGCGGGAGTCACGACCACCGGCGCGCTGATGACTGCGGGAGCAACCACAGGTGGCGCTGTCACCGCCGCAGGCGCAGCAGCAATGGACGGGCTGATGCGCACCGGCAGATAGGGGCCGGGGTCGTTCGGGAGCTGAATGCTGTACTGCTTGCCCGCGTATTCATACACGACGTTGTAAGCAGTTACACGATTTTCGTAGCTGACTTGCTGCGTGCAGCTGGTCATTGGCTGGTAGACCGGAACGGGTGAGGATTCCATGCTGTCGCCTGCCATCGCGCCGCCAATCACCCCCACCGCAGTTGCCAGTGCTCGTCCCGAGCCACCTCCGATCGTGCTGCCGATCGCGCCTCCGGCGACCGCACCGATCAGCGCACCTGCCCCGGACTTGGGGGCGGCGGTGATGATCTGGCTTTGCGTGCATACTTGTTGCGGTGCAGCGACCTGCGTGACGACCGGGGTACTTGAAATCACGCGGGCCATTTCCTGAGACTGCGCCTGGGAGAGCATCGGAGCAAAACCGAGCAGCAACGCTGCGTACAAGGGGAGGCGTGTCAAGGTCGGGTTCATGGCGTTTCCTGGGATGGTAGGCTTGCCACTGAAAGTTACGCCACCGACAGGAATGTGTAAGCGTCAATTACATTTGGAAACCAAGTTTCTCTGGAATTTCGCTCTCCGTGGCAAACCGGGTCATCGCAGCCGGAGCGTGGCCGCGCGAGCGTATTTCAGCATGAGTCCGGACAGCTCAATCACCAGTCGCGAAACCCGCCACGGATCCACGACAGACAATCGCAGTAGCCGGCCCCTGAGACCGCGTGAGAGCAGGCAGCGCAGGTTGCCTGCCCGGAGCAGCGGGTAACGCGTATAGGCGCGTCCCTGCGCCAGTCGCAACGGTCCGGAATTAGACTCAGGGTCATGCACGTGACGCAGGCTCTCTTGCACGAAATTCAGGCCGCACCACAGGGCAGCGCTCATCGAAGCCCAGAAGCGAGGGTTGGATTCAATCAGACAAATACGTCCGCTGCTGCGGTCGATGCGGGCATCAATATGCATCACGCCGTCATAGCCGCTGGCAGCGCAGATCTTGGCTGCCATGGCCTCCATCTGAGGCACCGTCATGAATCGCACCACAGAGCCGCTGACTTGCTGGGTCGCGAGTGTCATTACCTCGCCTCCCACGGCCAGCAGGCTGATATCGATATCCTCACCGGGAATGTACTCCTGCGCCAGCAGCGGACCGAATTGGTAGTCATCTCGCTGCAAGATCTCTGAGTCAAACACTGCCTGATTGCGGATGATGCGCACGCCCTGCGAGCCGGCCAGATTACTCGGCTTGATAACGAAAGGCGTGCCCAGCACGGAGGCCAGCAACGGATACCGAAGCGTTTTCTTGTTTTCAAAGCAGAGCGTCAGCGGCACGGGCAGTCCCTGCCGCTGGCAGAAACGATGGAACTGCCATTTGTCTTCCAGCAGTGCCAGCTGAACGCTGCTGGGCATGGGCGCCAGTGGTGCGGGTAGCCTGGGGCGCAACCGGTTGAGCGCATGCGCTGCATCACAATCCACGGCAATGATGCGCGTCTGACGATCGCGTGCACAGAGCTTTTGCAGGGTAGTCAGCAGTGATTCGTCCTCAATGGCAGCAAGTGAGTGCCTGATCCAGTGGTTACACAACAGTGACCATCGGATGGATCGTGTGCTGTCATTCCCCATCACGCTGATGTCTGCGCGGCTGAAACTTCGTATTGCTTGCAATACCGGGCCCAGCACCTGAAGGCTGTTGCCGACGACGACTGCATGGCGCATTGTGTATCCTTTCTCGGATTCATCAGCGCTGTCCGCCGCTTTATGCTCAATCACGCTCTGAGGACAGCCGCAGTCACTCTAGGGAAGGTCGAGCTTTTGCCGGTGAAGAAGATCAAGAAAGTGAGTGTTTTTTAATGAGTAGCCTCGGATATGCATTCTCACAGAGAAGTGCATCACCACCTCAAAACCTGAAACTCCTGTGGCGTTCAGAAACAGGCGATGACAGAGCGAGGTTTCACGCCGCGGAGAACACGGCTCAGTAAGCTGAATTCGCGCGCAATCCGGCTCAGCAGTTGATCCATGGGCCGCGCCGCACTGGCGGCATAGGTATAGGCGGTTTGACCCATTTTTTCATAATAATCACGGCCGACCAGCTTCGCGCGCCGGATGTCCCACGCATCGACAAACAGGCAGCTGTCGCCAATCTGTCGAAAGTCTTCTGCGGTGCGTGCCCGAGTGAATTCGAGACACACAATCTCTGGCGGGAAATCCTGTTTGCGGAAATTCCGCGCCATCATGTGAACCAGATAGGCTTCGAGCTCTTCGTCCAGAAAGAGCTGGCTGCGGTTCTCGCAGTCCATCACGATTTCCCAACTCGCCCGGATATAAGGTTGCCAGTTCATTCAAGGTCCTCCGATCAATTGAGATGCAGCGCTGATCATTTGCGACAAGGAAACTCGATAGACAGAAAATAACGTAGTGCGCAAACGTTCGCAAGAAAATTGCTGAATGGTCAGCACTCACCAGCGCCGGCTGCTAATGGCACGTCTCGTTGATCCGACCTCTCCGGTACAACCGAGTGAACTGACCATGTTTTGTGGATCTGTTCGACGGCTTGTTCAGCGAGTCGGTGAAATAAGCTCCCCCTTCCAGGCTACCCCGGGATTTTCCCCGCATGCGCCTGCGTCTCACCGAATGAGGAAGTCATCGATATGTATGGTCTGGTCAACCGGGCATTGCAGCAGCTGGTCTGCGCGCGTTGCGGCGACGAGGGCTGGCAGCGAGTGCGCACGCGCGCCGGTATCGAGGATGAAGTCTTCGTGCGCATGGACTCTTATCCCGACGAAATTACCGAGCGTTTGCTCATTTCCGCATCAGAGGAGTTGCATACCACCGCTGCCCGGTTGCTGGAAGATTTTGGCCGTTATTGGGTGCGCTACACGATGGTCGAGGGCTATGGGGCGCTGCTGAACGATCTGGGCCGTGATTTTCGCTCAGCACTCGACAGTCTTGATGGTATGCATGCGCGGGTCAGCTTGCTTTATCCTGCGCTGCGTCCGCCGCGCTTTCGTTGTGAAGCCCTGGAGGATGAAAACATACGCCTTCATTACTGGTCGGAGCGGCGGGGAATGGCGCCCATGGTGGTGGGGCTGATCGAAGGACTGGCCGAGCGTTATGGCCTCCTTGCCAGCGTCCTTCATGAGATGCGGCACGAGCCGGGGCATGACAGTTTCATCATCCAGATGCACGGCAAAATAGCTGATGCAGTCTGAGCTCATCCCTGTCAATTGCACCGACAGGTGCACATCCAGAGAGTTCATCGAGCGAATGACGAGGGTCTTTCCTTTTGCCTTTGTCATCGACGACTCCCTTACCATCATTGCCAGCGGCCACCTGCTGCAGAAGGCTTTACCACAGACGAGTGAGTACCCGCAGCTCAGCGAATGCTTTCGCTTTGCTCAGGATTGCCCGATAGCTTTTTCACGGCTGGGCGAGCACGCAGGTGAACTGACGGTGCTGCAAAGCAGGACGTCACTCCCTCCGTTGCGTGGACAATGGCTGAAAGTCGCGCATCGCCAGATGATGTTCCTGGGATGGCCGTGGGTGACTTCTTTTGGTCAGCTCGCCGGCATGGGGGTGACGTTGTCGGAGATCCCGCCACACCATGCGCTGGCAGAAATGCTGATGCTTCTGCAGACGAACCGTAATGCCATGGAGGACGCGCGCGATCTCGCGAGGAAAATCAAAGAGCGTAATGGCGAACTCGAACAGCTTACCGAGGCCTTGCGAAAGCAGGCCTATCACGATGCGCTGACCGGCCTGCCCAATCGCCTGATGCTGAGAGAGCGACTCTCACATGCCATCGCACGTGCACGTCGGCAGCAATCCCGCCTGGCAGTACTGTTCATTGATCTGGACCGTTTCAAGTCGGTGAATGATTCGCTCGGTCACAGGGTGGGCGATCAGCTGCTGCATTTAGTAGCCGAACGAATCAGAGGTGCGTTGCGAGAGACCGATACCGTGGCGCGCGAAGGGGGCGACGAATTTCTTGTGCTGCTCGAAGATGTACAAGAGCCCGAGCAAGCGGGGCGTGTTGCAGAGAAAATTCTGAAGCGACTGAACCAGCCCTATCAGGTGCAGGACACTCAGCTACAGTGTGGTGCCAGCGTGGGTGTCAGTCTTTATCCGATGGATGGCGAGGATGAGGACCAGCTGATCAGCCATGCCGATGCAGCGATGTTTGACTCCAAAAGGGAGGGGCGCAACTGCGTTCGGTTTTTTTCGGAAGAGAGTTGGCGGCGTGTCACCCATCGGCTTGAGATCGAGAAGCAGTTGCATGCCGCGCTGGAACTGAATCAATTCGTGGTGCATTATCAGCCTCAGGTGAGCTTGCCCGGCAAAAAAATCCTGAGTGCCGAGGCGTTGCTTCGCTGGCAGCATCCCTCGCGTGGTCTGATCATGCCCGGAGAGTTCATACCGCTTGCTGAAGAGACCGGGCTGATTGTGCCGATCGGTGATTGGGTGCTGGAGACAGTCTGCTGTCAGATCGCCGGCTGGCTGCGGCAACGAGGGTGGAGTCCCTCGGTGTCGGTGAATGTCTCGGCGCGACAGCTGCAAATGCCGGGTTTCGCTCAGGGCGTTGAAGCAACGCTTGCACGCTGGCAGATTCCTCCCGGGTTGCTGGAGCTGGAGCTGACCGAGCATTCGCTGATGCAACAACCTCGTGAGGCCAGCGAGCTGCTGGCACATCTCAAGCAGCGTGGTGTGCGGTTGGTGCTGGATGATTTTGGCACTGGATATTCGAACCTCATGACGCTGGCGAATATGCCTTTCGACACGCTGAAGATCGACCGGGCCTTCATCGCGGGACTGAGCGACAGTGCGCAGAGCCGCGCACTAGTGAATATGATCATCACGCTGGCTCAGCAGCTTCAGCTGAAACTGGTGGCCGAAGGCGTGGAAACCCATCAGCAACAAGCGCTGCTGGCGGGCTTGGGGTGCAACTATGTCCAAGGCTACTTGCACGCACCTCCGCTTGCGGTCGCTGAATTCGAGCAACTGACCTTTGGTAGCGAGTGCGTCAGCCAGCAACACTTTGCATGATTCAGCGCATCATCCCGCCGGGCGGATAGCTGTTTCCGGTTCCGCCTCCCGAGGTGCCCGTGCCGGAGGTGCCCCCCGAACTGCTGCCGCCACCGCTTGCGCCACCCGCTGCGCCGCCATTCGTCGCGCCACCTGCTCCGCCACCGTTGCTAGTATCGCTGCTGGTGCCGGTTGGACTGGCCCCGCTGCTGCCGCACGGGCATGGGCAGTTACACATGTTTCCACCAGCACCTTGCGAGCCGCCTGCACTGCTTTCGCCGGCTGTTCCGGTGCCCGCACCGGTCGCTCCGCCAGCGCCCGTCGCGCCGCTGGCCTCGTTGCCTTTTCCTGTTGCGCCATGAAAGCGTTCATCACCAGTGCTCGTTGAGCCCGATGTGCCTGACGTACCGGAGGTACCTGTGCCCGGTGTTTGGGGCAATTTCACGCCGCCTGGTGTTGCCTGATCGGTATGCGAGCCTTCTGCTCCACCCGTGCTGCGATCACCACTGTGCGGCGATTGCGCTCCTGCATACGGACTGCTCATGCCGGCCAGCAGCGCGATCACTGCGGCTGCGCTTCGACGATATTGTCTGCTGAATTGAATCATGATCATGCCTCGGTTGACTGGTTAGGGTCATTTCACCTTAGGCGCATGATCTCGCTGCTGGTTGAGTGCTCTCAAACCGCGGCCATACAACATCGGGCTCGGTGCGCATTGCTTATCCATGATTGAAGCGGCTCAAACATCGGACTGTGCCACGCTCTATAACCAAGATCATCCCGGACAGCGATGGAGAAGATCATGAAGGTTTGGCATTGCAAGCTCGCAGCAGGCATAGGCAGTCTCATCTGTGCGTCATTCGTCTTGGCGCAGGCCAAGGGCAGCAATCTTGAAAAGCTGGAAGCGTTTCGTTCCACGGGCGGGCCAATGACGCTGGAAACTGTGCCTCAGACCGGGCCGAAAGTGGATGCCATACGTCGCAATCTGCAGAAGATACGCTTGCCGGACGGCTTCAGGATCGATCTTTATGCACTGGTGCCCGATGCAAGGCATATGGCCATCGGCCCCTCGACTGGCATCGTGTTCGTAGGAACACGCAAAAACCGCGTCTGGGCGGTGACTGATCGAACTCGCAGCCGAGTGGCTGATGAGGTGAAAGTATTTGCACCATCGATAGAATTTCGCGTACCCAATGGCGTGTGCTTTACGCCAGATGGATTTCTTTATGTCGTGGAACACAATCGTGTGCTGATGTTTCCGGCTGCCGAGTTTTTTTATGAAGGTGGTGACGTCGCGATCGGGCAGGTCGTGCCTCAGGGACAATTGATTCCGGCAGAAGAAGAAAGCTTTAACCATGGTGCGCGTACTTGTCGCATCGGGCCAGACAACAAGCTTTACATCACGCTGGGCCAGCCGTTCAACGTACCGCCGAAAGAAAAAGTCGCGCTCTATGACCGCGTAGGCATGATGGGGATTATCCGCATGGATCGCGACGGTAAAAATCGTGAGGTGGTGGCTCGTGGTGTGCGCAATTCTGTCGGACTGGATTTTAACCCGAAGGACAAGGCACTCTGGTTTACGGACAACCAGGTCGATGGCATGGGTGACGATCAGCCGCCGGGCGAGATCAATCGCGCAACGCGCTTTGGTCAGAATTTCGGCTTTCCCTGGTATGGGGGTGGCAAGGTGAGGACGGCTGAATTCAAGTCCGAGACGCCCCCCTCGGATGTGGTGTTTCCGCAGTCCGAGACCGCACCCCATGCCGCAGACCTCGGCATGCATTTTTATCGGGGGAAGATGTTCCCGTCAAAATATCAGAACGGTATTTTCTCCGCGCAGCATGGATCATGGAATCGCACCACCCCCGTGGGGGCGCGTGTGATGTTTACCAGTCTGAAGGCCGACGGCACGGCAGAAAAGACCGAAGTATTTGCCGACGGTTGGCTCACTTCATCCAATGAATTCCTCGGACGACCCGCCGATGTCGCACAGCTGGCCGACGGGTCTTTGCTGGTATCCGATGATTATGCGGGTGCCATTTATCGCATCTCGTATGCCGGGTAAGCGGGGAAATGAAATCAGCACTGCTTTTCCCGCTGCAGCTGCTGATATGCGCCAGCCTCGCTCATACCGCTGAAACCGACGCGGGCAGAGCGAGATCGTCGCAGTGCGCGGCCTGTCATGGTCAGAACGGGATCGCGACTCAGCCCGACACACCGAACCTTGCTGGACAAAACGAAGCCTATCTGATCAAGGCACTCAAGGAATATCGCAGCGGAGTACGCCGTCACGAGCAGATGAGCGTGATGGCGAAAGGTTTGTCAGACAAGGACATTGCAAGCCTTGCCGCTTACTACAGCCGTTTACCTGCGTCCGGCACGCCCTGAGTGAATGTGCTCAAAATCTCTCGTGACATAATGTGAGTCTTCCAGGCAGAGCAGGCGCTATGCTGCTCGGGCTCAATAACAACAACCATCAGAGACCATCAGATGAGCACACCCCAAAAACTCGGATTCATTGGACTCGGCATCATGGGCGGCCCCATGGCGCATCATCTGCTCAAGGCAGGGCATCAATTGTTCACGCATACCCGGAGCAAGACCCCGGACTATCTGCAGCAGGAAGGTGCGGTGATCTGCGCGAGCGCTACTGAAGTCGCGCAAAAGGCCGACATCATTTTTCTGATGCTGCCGGATACACCCGATGTCGAGCTCGTGCTGTTCGGGGCGAATGGCGTTGCGCAAGGCCTGTCCAAAGGCAAGACCGTGGTTGACATGAGCTCGATCTCGCCGATCGCGACGAAGGACTTTGCGCAGCGCATCTCGGCACTGGGCTGCGAATATCTCGACGCGCCGGTATCCGGCGGCGAGGTGGGCGCGAAGAATGCCGCGCTGACCATCATGGTCGGTGGTACCGACGCGGGTTTTGCCAAAGTCAAACCTTTGTTCGAGCTGATGGGCAAGAACATCACGCTGGTCGGCGGGCATGGCGATGGTCAGACCGCGAAAGTCGCGAACCAGATCATCGTCGCGCTGAATATCGAGGCGGTTGCCGAAGCGCTGCTGTTTGCGGCACGTGCGGGTGCCGACCCGGCGAAAGTCCGGCAGGCGCTGATGGGCGGTTTTGCGTCATCGCGCATTCTGGAGGTTCACGGTGAGCGCATGATCAAGCGCACCTTCGAGCCGGGCTTCCGCATCGAGTTGCACCAGAAGGATCTCAATCTCGCGCTGCAGGGCGCGCGCGCCATGGGCGTCTCGCTGCCCAACACC
>JACCDI011904539.1_pt1 | contig 11915 bp, 10 predicted proteins | sample 7442791 | NCBI WGS metagenome assembly JACCDI01 (sample SAMN15323434, study PRJNA562643) | freshwater metagenome | isolation source: river surface water | place: USA:Blue River Watershed | collected 2017-08-15
GCGGGTGGCGTCATCGAGGTAAGGCGCGGGCGCGCGCTCGACCACTTTCTGGTTGCGGCGCTGGACCGAGCAATCGCGCTCGAACAGATGGATCAGCGTGCCATGGGTGTCGCCGAGGATCTGCACTTCCACATGGCGCGCGCGGCGCACCAGCTTTTCGAGGTACATCTCGTCATTGCCGAAGGCAGCAGCCGCTTCGCGTCGTGCGACTTCAAGCTGGCCCGGCAGTTCGGCCTCGGATTCGATCACGCGCATGCCGCGCCCACCGCCGCCCCAGCTGGCCTTGAGCATCAGCGGGTAGCCGATCTCGGCCGCCATCGCCTTGGCCTGGTCGATATCGTGCGGCAGCGCCGCGGTCGCGGGCACCACGGGCACACCGGCAGCGATCGCGGCATTGCGCGCTGCCACTTTATTGCCCAGCGTGCGCATCACTTCGGGGCGCGGGCCGATGAACAGGATCCCGTTTTTGGCGCACGCTTCGGCAAAGTCCGGATTCTCTGACAGGAAACCATAGCCCGGATGGATGGCATCGACCCCGGCTTCTTTGGCGATGCGGATGATGTCGTCGATGTCGAGATAGGCCGCAATCGGCTTCTTGCCCTCGCCGACCAGATAGCTTTCATCTGCCTTGAACCGATGCAGCGCAAAGCGGTCTTCCGCCGCATAGATGGAGACGGTGCGGATGCCCAGTTCGGTAGCGGCGCGCATGACACGAATCGCGATTTCCGAGCGATTCGCGACGAGGAGTTTTTGAATACGCATGATTCAGTGAAAATCCGGGGGATAGTGACCGGCTTGGTCGCTCAGGGCGCTGCCAGTTCTGGACATGGAAAAAAGACAACCCGCCGTATACTAGCAAGCAACATGCCTTGAAAAGACAATCCTGACTGCTGCAATATGTTTTAGTGTGGTGAACCCCGCGATTTCAGCACGACCGTTCGTGCGCAACGCTTGGGGCTCGCGGCCATGCCACTGATGGCAAGGAAGGCTTGAGACAGGCAAGCAACGAACGGACACCCGATTCACGCCGCACGCAAGCGACCGCATGCCAGAGCAAGATCCGGAAACACAGCGACGAGCAGATGATGACTACGCCCAGCCCCTTGAAGAAACCCCGCCTGTCCATGCTGGACCTGGTCGCCAATCGCGAAGGCATGAGCGTCGGCGGCAGCATCGCCCTTGCGTTGCGAACGGCGCAGCATGCCGAGTCGCTCGGCTTCGTTCGATACTGGCTGGCCGAGCATCACAACATGGTGGATGTGGCCAGTTCGGCGACGGCGGTACTGGTCGGGCATATTGCCGGCGGCACGACCAGCATTCGTGTCGGTTCGGGCGGCATCATGCTGCCCAACCATGCGCCGCTGGTGGTGGCCGAGGCCTTTGGCACGCTGGCTGAAATGTATCCGGGCCGTATCGACCTCGGCCTCGGCCGCGCGCCCGGCACCGATGGCATGACCATGCGCGCGCTGCGCCGCGACCGTATCGAGACCGAGGACGACTTCCCGCGCGAAGTCGAAGAGCTGCAGCGCTACCTCGCTCCCGCCCAGCCAGGCCAGCGCGTCACCGCCATGCCGGGCGCTGGCACCCAGGTGCCGATCTGGCTGCTGGGCTCCAGCCTGTTTGCTGCAAGGCTGGCCGCAGCGCGCGGCCTGCCGTATGCGTTCGCATCGCACTTTGCGCCGCGCCTCTTGCTACAGGCGGTGGCGATCTACCGCAATGAATTCCGTCCGTCCGCCACCCTGAAGGAGCCGTATGTCGCCATCGGCGTGCCCGTGATCGCCGCACCCACCGATGACGAAGCCGAATTCCTGGCCAGCACCTTGCAAAGGCGCGTGCTGGGCATCATCACGGGCAACCGCAGCCGCTTGCAGCCACCGGTGGCGGGCTTCATGGACAGTCTGGATCCGCGTGCACAAGACGGGATCGACGATTTTCTCGGCGCTGCCGTCATCGGCGGTCCGGAAACAGTGCGGGCCGGCTTCGAGCGCCTGGCCGAACTGACTGCTGCCGATGAATTCATTCTTGTCTCGGACGTTTACGATCCTGAGTTGCGGCTGCGTTCGCTCAGCATAGCAAGCGATGCGAACCGCGCGATGTTCTCGGAAAGCTCGCCCTCCTTGCAGCAAGTCGAAGCGACAGCCGCAGCAAGCTGAGCGCACGCAAGCCGCGCTGCACGCAGCGGCGCAGCATCACGGGTAGATGGTCCCGCCCCGGGGCCATGGACTGTTCTCCGACGAGGAATCCGCCCGTGAATACTGCTCGCCTCACCTCCTTGCTTCGCTGTGCGCTGTCTGTCGCTCTGCCTTTCGCCCTGCTTTTCGCGCTGCTGTCCATCAGCCTGCCGCCCTCCCCCGCCTTCGCGCAAGCGACAGAAAAACGTGACAGCCCGCGCGGCCCGGAAGCCAACGCCGGCAAAAACGTGCAAGACGCGGTCGCCGTCGTCAGGCGCATGGAGGCTGATACAACGATGCAGCACGTGCTGGCCGAAGCCAAAGGCGTGTTCATCGTCCCCACCTATGGACGCGTCGCGTTCGGTATCGGTGGCCAGGGCGGCTCGGGCGTGCTGCTGGTCAAGCAGGCAGACGGTGCATGGAGCGATCCGGCCTTCTTCAACATCGGCGGCATCAGCATCGGTGCGCAAGCCGGCGCTGAAGGCGGACCGATCGCCTTCGCGCTGATGAATGACAAGGCCGTGCAGCGATTCTCCGAGAAGAACAATTTCTCGCTGAGCGCCGATGCCGGCATCACCATCATCAACTGGGCCAAACTGGCTCAGGGTTCGACCGGCGGCGGCGATGCGGTAGCGTGGTCAGGTACCAAGGGCTTGTTCGGCAATGTCGCGACGCTGGGCGCAAACGATGTGCGTTTCAACCAGCGACTGACCACGGCGTATTACGGCAAGCCCACAACCACGGCAGAAATCATCAGCGGCAAGGCGAAGAATCCCGACTCGGACGCATTGAAACAAGCGCTGTCTGAAGTCTCGTCAGGCAGCGCGACCGGCAAGTCGACAGGCGGCACGCAAGCGCCGCCGATCGAGGAGAAACCGGTCAAGCCCTAGCCACACTCACCTGGCACAAACACAAAACGCCCTATGAAGGGCGTTTTGTGTTTGTGCCTGCGAAAGGGACAATTTCACTTTTTCTTAAGTTTCGTTTTATCATGGGCAATGAGTTTGCAGTACTGCATACCAACTTAATAATAAACATTACAAACCCCGCAAGCGAACGCTCGTAGCGCAATGGATGGCCCGGCCATCATCGTTGGCTCCTGGCGGGGCGACTTGTACGCAGATAGCCGCTACATGCTTTTTGAATCCCACACGCCTGAAACGCCGCAGCAAGTCGAGTCCCTGATGGCCGACACCCTCGCCTCCGTGCGCAACCTGCTGGGCATGGAGGTGGCCTTCATCTCCGAGTTCGATCAAGGACGCCGGGTGTTTCGCTACATCGACGCCAACCAGGGCTTCCAGCCCATCGAGGTCGGTAGCTCGGATCCGCTGAACGAGAGCTACTGCCAGCGCGTGGTTGACGGTCGGCTGCCGGAACTGATGCCCGATGCGACGAAAAACGAAGAAGCACTGAGCCTCGCCGCGACCCTCGCCATACCGATCGGCGCTCATCTCAGCGTGCCGATCCGCTTCAGCTCGGGCCGCGTGTTCGGCACTTTCTGCTGCTTCAGCCGGGAGGCTGATAACACGCTCGGCGACCGCGACCTCGGCACGATGAAACTCTTTGCGAGCTTCATCGGCAGCGTGCTCGAAGAGCGCGACAACGCGCTGCAGGAGAAGCGCATCACCACGCAGCGCCTGCGCAACACCATCGACGAACATCATTATTCTTCCGAATTCCAGCCCATCTTCGATATCACGAGTGGCAAGACGGTCGGCTTTGAAGCGCTGTCACGCTTCCCGACCGAGCCGCGCCGCGGCCCAGATGTCTGGGTCGCCGATGCTACCAGCGTCGGACTTGAGGAAGAACTGGAAGTCGCATTGCTGAAGAATGCGCTGGACAGCCTGCACGACATTCCCGAGCACGCCTACCTGTCGCTGAACGTCACGCCGTCCACCATCCTGAATGGCAAGCTCGGCAGCCTGTTGCAAGGTCATCAGCTGCATCGGCTGGTGCTGGAAATCACCGAACACCAGGCGATCGGCGATTACGAAAAAATCGATATGGCGCTGGCATCACTGCGCGAGCAAGGCCTCAGGCTGGCCGTTGATGATGCCGGCGCAGGCTATGCGAGCTTCCGCCACATCCTGAAGCTCAAGCCAGACATCATCAAGCTCGACATCAGCCTGATCAAGAACATCGATACCGACATCGCCTGCAAGACACTGGCGTCTGCACTGGTCAACTTTGCGAAGGCCACAGGCAGTCAGGTGATCGCCGAAGGCGTCGAGACTGGTGCCGAACTGAAGACCTTGCGTGAACTGGGCATCAGCCGGGTGCAGGGTTTCCTGCTGGGGCGCCCGAAGGCGCTGGGCGAGTACAAAGGGAAATGGCCCGAGTTGGCACAGGCCAGTACCGCAGTCTGACTGTCGGCGCTGCCAGTCGGGGTAGCAGGGCTGGTTTTTTTGCAGATAGATTCCCTGGGTCGCTCTGACCCGGTGCAGGGCTGCAGGCGATACATGGCTTGAATCATGATCGCCTGCCCGCTGCAGTTGCCGTCAGGTCCAGGCTTATTGTTCCTCTATCCGGACAACATCGTCCGGCTCAAACTCGTCTTCGGTCTGGCCGTCACCTATGCCGGTCACCATGACCGCAGTATCTTCTGATGTCTTGATGAAGTATTCCGCGCTGATCAGGTCGAAAAACTTTTGGCCGATTTCCACGTCGCTGAAGTGCGCGCGGCGTTGCTTCAATTGATTACTCATTGCGTCTTTATGTCATTGCGGACTGTTGTTGTCCAAGGCACGCCATTATAAGCAAGCGCAGGGAAACAGCACTGCATTCTCAAGCCTTGCGACCGCGCCGGGACAAGGCTGGCATGCCCAGTCCGGCCGGCCACCCCGAAAGGCGCCTTGCAAAGGAAGCAGGCAGGACCGCAACATGCCCATGGGGGAGGCCTTCCGCTGCCGCGCTGCCATCAGCCTGACGAAACCATCCTTTGTCCTTTGAAGGCAGGAAGGCGCACGAATTCTGCGGACGCGCAGTATGCAGTCGCTTTGCAGGATCGAGGATCAGGACCTTGCTGCTCGTCGGTAGCGAGCGCCCTACTTTTCCCGGAGATTTTCATGAATGCCTGGTGCAAACATCTGCTTACCGTCGTGGCGGTGGTCATTTCCCCTTGCCTGCTTGCGCCAACATCCGCCACTGCGCAGCAAACAGCCCTGACGAAAAGACAGATACAACAGCAGCACGACAGTGCCATGAAAAAATGCGATGTCCTGAAAAACAATGCGAAGAAAATTTGCGAGGCGGAAGCGGATGGCCAGAAATCCATCGCCGAGGCGCAAGCCAGGGCCACGGAGCGCGATTCACCCAAGAACCGGCTGAATCTGGCCGAGACCCGGGCCGATGCCGAATTCGAGGTGGCCAAGGCAAGATGCGACGATCAGGTAGGCGAAGCGAAAGATACGTGCCGACGAAACGCAAAAGCCACCCGAGACAAGGCGAAAGAACAGGCGAAAAGGGATTCGCAAACCCATACCCAAGCCCCGCCCGACAGCGGCGCCACCGATACCAGACGCTGACCGGAGTTTGCCAGCAGGTGGTCAGTCGTCTGTCACACTGAAATTCCCGTCGCGAATTACCAGCGGCTTGCCATCGACGCCAGCCAGCGCGAGTCGAATGGCAACGCCGGTGATTTCCGTTTCAAAGCGACGGAATATCTCCTCCGGCAGATAGCTGCTGTAAGCCCGGCGGGCCGCCAGATCGTCGAGCGTCTGGTTGGCTACGAAGCAGACACGGGCTGACAGGTCGCGCCGTGTGCCGAAGCGAAAGGAAGGTTGCACGGAAAAGCTGATGCCCGTGGCCGTTACGTCGATGTCCGATAGGTTCATCATGGAATGGACTCCTGTGGAGGAAATGGGCCGAAAGGAGTCCAGCAGGAACGCCTGATTGCAGGAACAGGCGTACGGGAAAGAGTCGGATCGGAACAGACAATGCCTGACTGACTATACGCTTCCTGCCACGCGAAGCCAGCGATATTTTTGCGTTCACTATGCGTGCACAGTCTCCCTGCCATCATGCTTGCCCAGATTCCGGATCAAATCCTCGAACTGTCCACCGGGCAAAGGCGGACTCAACAGATAGCCCTGATAGAGGGAGCATCCTATCGAATGAAGAAATTCCCTTTCACTTTCCGTTTCGAGACCTTCGGCGATGACTTCCATACCGAGATTCTTGGCCATCGTAACGATCATTCTCACCATCACAATATCGCCACCATTCGAAAGCATGTTGGTGACAAAGGATCGATCGATTTTCAGCTGATCGAGCGGCAGCTTGATCAGACCGGACAGCGGCGAGCATCCCGTCCCGAAATCATCCAAAGTAAACTTCACACCAAGATGACGGATGCTTTCCATCTTCTCCCGTACCTGATGGACATCGAGCATCATGCTTTCGGCAAGCTCTATCCTGAGTTGCGAGGCATTCACGCCACTGTCTTCAATCATCCGAACGACACTGTTGACGAAGTTCTGGTCCCTGAATTGTCGGGAACTGACATTCACCGCAATCTGCATCATTGACAGAGCCGGATCGGACTGCCATTGCCGGAGCTTCTCGCAGGCCTTCGCCAGCACCCAAAGCCCGATCGGCAGGATCAGCCCGGACTCCTCGGCAAGTGGCAGGAACGCCTCCGGGCTGACCAGGCCCCGCACCGGATGATGCCAGCGCAGCAAGGCCTCGGCGGAGCGGATTTCCCCTTCATGGCTGAATTGCGGCTGATAGAACAGCTCCAGCTGGTTCAGTTCAATCACAAGCCCGAGCTCATGTTCGAGGCGCCGGTATTCTGCAGCGGCCTTTTTCATCGTCGGGTCAAAAAAGCACACCGCATTTCGGCCCGCACGCTTGGCCCGATACATCGCCATATCGGCTTGCTGCAAGACGTCTTCTGCCAGATCGCCATGGCCAAAGATGGCAATGCCTATGCTCCCGCCGCTGTTGAATTCAACGTCGTCGAACTTGAATGGCACTGCCAGCGAGCTCTGAATCTTGGATCCGATCAGGCTCGCCTGGTAGGAAGCTTCCTCGACGTTGGCGCTGAGATCCCCCAGCAGCACGACGAATTCATCGCCGCCGACCCGGGCCACCATGTCCCCTTCCCGGACGGCGCGCTGCAGCCGCTGTCCGACCTCAACCAGCAGCAAATCGCCGACAGCGTGCCCCTTGGTGTCGTTGATGGCCTTGAAGTTATCCAGATCAATGAACAGCACGGCACCATGTAAATGGCTGCGCGGGAAAATGCTCAGCGCACGCGACAGGCGATCGTTCAACTTTCTCCGGTTTGGTAGCTGTGTCAGCGCGTCATAGTAGGCAAGGTTATGGATTTCCTCCTGAATTGCCTTGTTGGTCGTGATGTCATACAGGCAAATGACATAGTATTCAGCTGCAGTAGCACTGATAGGCACGGAAGAAATATTCGCCCATCCGATGAACCTGGAACCATCCTTGCGCCTGGCCCGGATCTCTCCTTCCCATACCCCCCGTATTCCCAATGACCTGGCGACGGCCGATTGCAAGTCGGCGTTTTTTTCATTCGAAAAAAATACATCATATTTCTTGCCCCGCAGTTCCCTGGTGGCGTAACCAGTCATTGTCGAGAACGCGCTATTGGCCTCCAGAACTCGTTCATTTTGGTCAGCGATGCAAATGCCCATCTGGGATTCGAATGCTATCGCAGCGATACGCTGGCGCTCTTTCGCGCGTTTGTATTCCGTGACGTCATAGAACACCGACCTGTGCGCAGGCGATTTGTTGACCGCAGCGGGGACATGCTGAAACAGGAATTTGAAATGGCGATGATCACCTCTGGCATCGATCAGCTCCAGTTCCATATCTGTCGCCGGATGGGCATGTAGATAATCGCTGCACTCGCGCAGCTTCCCCCAATTCTCTGCTGCTGATCGCTCCAAAGGGTATTGCCTGCCCAGGATGGATTCGCGCGAGCAGCCTATCCACTTCAGCGCCTGGTTATTGATGCTCAGGCAGCGGCCGGCATCATCGGTCAGGTAGGTGCCAAAAGTGGCTTCCTCGAACAGATGATCGACCAGCTCTTCCAGGGCTTTCAGCAGATGCGGAACGGGCGGCGAAGGTCGTGACGATTCAGGGCTGCTCAGCTTTCCGGCATGGGATTTTTTTCTCATGACCACTTTCCAAGAAAGCAGATACGCCAGCTCTCGCGAATCCGTCAGAAAAAGTCCGGACTTCACACAAACGGCGCCGAGGCACCATCCGACCTGAAATCCTCAGGGCTTTTTCAGCGATTCCGCCACCCTTGATGCGTGATGTGCCATTTGTGCAGCTTCGGCCGCCGCTTCAGTGGCGCGCACGGTGGCGCGCGCAGCCTCGGCCGAGGCCTGACTTGCAGACTCTTCCGCCTGCGCCGCCGCAGCAGCAGTCGCCGTTGCGGCAGCTGCCGATGCCGAGGCCGCGGCTTCCGCGGCAGCGACTGCTGCAAAGCTGGCTGCTTCAACGGCGGCATGCGTCGCATCAATCACGGACGCATTCGCAGATGCCACCGCCGCATCAGTCGCATTCTTGCAGGCCAGCGCCGCTTTCTCTGCTGCCGACGCTGAGCGCAAGCTGGCTTCCAGAGAGCTTTGGGTGAGTTGCTTCATCGACTCGAGCGTTTCGGCATAGCGCTTGTTCACGACCATATAGCCGTTGCGCAGAACATCAACATCTGCCTGCAGATGCGCAAGTTTTGACTGGATGATGTGTTCGGCACTGGGTTTCATCGCGGGACGCTGCTACACAATTCACAGCAGACCGCGACGTGTTGGAATTGTTCCAATGCCTGCCCGTCAGGTACTGCCTGGGCTGCTCGCTGTCAAAAGCGACGCGCCTTACTCATGGGCGCAGGAACGAATGAGTGAACGAGCGCGTGGACGAGCGCGCTGGTGATGAGATTTATTCCGGCATCACCGCCCGGATAGCACGTGTCCCAATCTTTGCCCCGGTCACTTCGTCGATAGCGACTGCTTTGATTTCGGTCCCTGATTCCGCGTCAAGGAAGCGAACCAACTTGCCCCCACCCCGGTGTTGGCGTCCCCACGCCCCGATCATGAACAGGACCGGCAGGAAATCCTGACCGGCCGCGGTCAGCAGGTACTCCTCACGCGGTGGGTGCTCTGAATAGCGCCGCTTTTCCAGCAAGCCCTCTTCCGTCAGGGTTGCCAGCCGGCGAGTCAGCATCGTCGGCGCAATCCCCAGGCTTTTCCGGAATTGATCAAAGCGTGTCAGTCCGGCATGGGCATCTCGCAGGATCAACAGGCTCCATGCGTCGCCGGCAACGGCGAGGCTGCGCGCGATCGGGCAAGGGTTATCAGGAATATTTTCGCCGTCCATACTAATTCGGTAGTGACTTACGATTGAATCGGTAGTATTGTTAGTACTTATTTGATAGTAACACTTCGGCGGGGAGCAATCCACCCCGTTCGAAGGCGCAGCGACGACTGTGGCACCGGATATCCCACGATCTTGCGGCAAACATGGCTAGCTCGTTTCCGAATGCCCGTCAGCCGATGGAAAGCGAATTCGGGTAGGGCGGCGCCCGCAAGAACCTTCGGGCATTTGTGCCTGCTGAGCTGGATAGCCTTGCCGACTCATCTGATTTGATCTGAATGAAAGACCAGGAATGAAAAATCAAACCATGAAAGCACTCGCCTTCAAACGCTATGGCAAGTCCCCCGAGATCGGGTTCGTCGACATCCCTCGCCCGTCAATCAAAGCCGATGAAATGCTGGTTCAGGTCTGCGCTGCCAGTGTCAACCCTATCGACAACATGATCCCGACTGGCATGTTCAAACCAGTCCTGCATTTCCAGCTTCCGGCAACCCTGGGCAGTGACCTCGCGGGTATCGTGCTTGAAGTCGGCAGCACGGTAACCCGCTTCAAGCCAGGTGACGCCATCTTCGCCAGCGTATTCGATCTTGGCACGGGAGCGATCGCTGAATTCGTAGCGGTACCGGAGAGCGCTGCCGCACTGAAGCCCAATAATCTGGACTTCGTCCAAGCCGCGTCGATACCGATGGTCGGACTCACTTCGTGGCAAGCGCTGAAGGAACGGGTCAATCTACAGGTCGGCCAGAAAGTGTTCATCCCAGCCGGTTCAGGCGGTATCGGCACGTTTGCGATACAGCTCGCAAAGCATCTCGGCGCCAAGGTGGCGACTACCACCAGTACGGTCAATGTAGATCTGGTCCGCAGCCTGGGGGCCGACGAGGTGATCGACTACAAGAAGCAAGAATTCGAAGACACACTACGCGACCATGATGTCGTCCTCGGCACGGTCAGGGGAGACACCATTGAAAAATCCATCGCCATCCTGAAGCCCGGAGGCAAGATCGTCTCTCTCATCGGCCCGCTGGATGCTGCATTCGCTCGTGCGAAGAAGCTGAACTTCTTGCTGACATTCGTCTTCAGACTGATGAGCCGCAAGATCATGCGTCTTTCCAAGCAAAGGGATGTGAGCTACTCATTTCTCTTCGTGCATCCCGATGGCGCTCAACTCAATACAATCAGCAAGCTGATAGAGGCAGAGCATATTCGGCCAGTGGTCGACAGGGTGTTTTCGTTTGAGCAGGCAAAAGAAGCGCTCGCCTACCTCGCACAGGGACATGCGAAGGGAAAAGTGGTCATCAAGATGTGATCGCTTTTCAGCCCGGAGAGCATGCGGTTCGCAGATGTGCCCCTTCAAGTAGGCAAAAAACAATCTGCCATCCTTGCTGGTGCGACCCGCTACAGAGTTTTTTGGGGAGCTACGGCAGTGGGGGCTACGGTGGTCGGCGCAATCGCGACCCGAACGTGGGAGAAAAACTGGCGGAGGCTGTGAGATTCGAACTCACGGATGGGTCACCCCATCGGCAGTTTTCAAGACTGCTGGTTTAAACCGCTCACCCAAGCCTCCGGTGATGCATGAAACCGGAATTATACCCGCAGCACGCGCAACGGCACTCGGGCCATGGGTCATTCGTCGGGCAGGAAGATCTCCTGCAAATCGTTCAGGAAGCGCTGACCGAGTTCGGTTGGCCAGATGCGTTGATGGTCGGCTTGCAGCAAGCCCCTGGCTTCGGCGCGTTGCAGGCCGGCGTCGATCGCCTGCATCGGCAAGCCGGTGCGCTCGCTGAACAGGCGCGAGTCGAAGCCTTCGGTCAGCCGCAAGGCATTGAGCATGAACTCGAACGCAAGCTCGTCGCGACCGACTTCCGCTTCTTCATGCACGGCGTTGCCGGCCAGCGCCTGCTGCATGTAGCTGGCCGGCTGCTTGTAGCGCGCCTGGCGCACGATGCGATGCGGGAAGGACAGCTTGGAATGCGCACCGGCGCCTATGCCAAGGTAATCGCCGAATTCCCAGTAGTTCAGGTTGTGCCGTGCGCGGCGACCGGGCTGCGCATAGGCCGACACTTCGTAATGCTGGTAGCCAGCCGCGGCGGTGCGCTCGACCAGCATTTGCTGCATCGCTGCGCTTTCGTCGTCGTCGGGCAGCTCGGGCGGGTACTTCGCGAAGACCGTGTTCGGCTCCATCGTCAGGTGATATAGCGACAGGTGCGGCGGCGCGAAGGACAGCGCCGTCTGCAGGTCTTGCACCGCCTCGTCCATCGTCTGCCCGGGCAGCGCGTACATCAGGTCGAGGTTGAAGTTGCCGAAGCTCTGTTGCGCGATCTCGACCGCGCGTCGCGCCTCGCCATCGTCGTGGATGCGGCCCAGCGCCTGCAGGTGCCGCGCATTGAAGCTCTGTATGCC
>JACCDI011795635.1_pt1 | contig 11914 bp, 11 predicted proteins | sample 7442791 | NCBI WGS metagenome assembly JACCDI01 (sample SAMN15323434, study PRJNA562643) | freshwater metagenome | isolation source: river surface water | place: USA:Blue River Watershed | collected 2017-08-15
AAGATTCGACGGGGCCGCTGGGGACGGAGGGTGATCTGCGTACTTCCCTTCCTGTTCCTCATGCTCATTGCCAGTATTTGCTGTCTTATTTGAATAATTTCTCGCGGCAGGTTTCCGGTCGGAAGAGAGATTGGCTTCATCCCTAGTGTGTTCTTCGTGTTCCGAATCCGATTCGAGGTCATTTTCTTTTGGAACTCCGTACTTCAATTTGGATAATACTGGCAACGGCAGCACGAGCTCTGTCCATCGCCGAATAAGTTTCAAGAATTTGGTTTGGAATCTTTCCAAATCAAATTCGCGGGAATATTTCTCAAGTACCTTCTTGATGTCATCCATAGGTCGGAGATGTACAGCATCGTGGCCACTGGATCTAATTATCAAAAGCTCTTTGAGGACGACTTTGTATACACTGCCTTTTTCATTTGAGTCAGGGAAATTCTCTTCGATGGCATCACTTCAAGAGAAAATTGGCGTGGAGAGTGTTTCTGATTAGGGAACGCATCCTTTGTCGTAAATGAAAACGAGGAGGAAAAAGTGGACTCACAGGAAAGATGCGATATTTTCGGGAGGAATAGCCGCCAATTCATTTTCCCCGCCATCGTTTTTGATGGCATTATGCAAATGAGGTCGTATGTAACTCAAGCACATGTTAAATTTCAAGTTATTCATCATATTTTCGAAGTCTTCGTTGAATTCACTCCTCTTCGCAATCGTTTCATCAATAGTAGGATCATTACCTGGAACTAAGTTTTCTTCTTCGTCTACCTCCCTTCCGTTAATATCAATCTCTGATGGAAGAACGATTGCAGAAGCATCCTTCCGCAATAAACTATCCCTCACAGCTTGAAATTGCCCAATAAGCTTGGACCACTTGTCACAAGATAAATCGACCAGACAGTCCTGAAGCTTGAAAACGCGTCCCCCAGAGATGTTTTCATCATTTGGCAGTTCGTAGGCATAGCGGGCATTCACCCGGCCGACCATGTTCGCAATTGTGCTGCGATTGTATAGGCGACCCCAGTCGTATTGCGCCCCGATGAGCCTTACCATGATGAACTTTAGAAAAAATATTCGAGAACGGATGTGAGAAAACAGCTCATAAATTCGACGCATAGGATTGTCATGCGCCTCCATTAAGCCAAAAGGCAACAACACTTAATTTATTACACGGAAAATGATCAAAACGAGACGCTCACTCTGGTCTTCTCAATCAAAAACGCCCTCCTCGAAACATCGCCAGTCATCAACATTTCATGACTGTATAATTCCAAGGAATCAAAAGCGTATCTCCTCGTATCGAGCGGGTCCAACGCATCGTAATACATTTGACCCAAGGTGACGGGGTCCGGAGCGTCGAGGTGGTCGTCGGTGGGGTCGGAGGTTTGAGAAAGTGGATGGAGGTCCTCCGCAGCGACGGCATCGCCCGATGGGGACTCGTCATGATTATTCCTTGGTTGTTGTCCAACGTATGGGCTCGGCATGGGGGACCTGTGATATTTAGGGTTGTTTTTGTTAGGGCTCGCAAATTAGTAGGGTTAGGGTTGATTGCTAAAATTTTTTTAGAGAATAGAGTGAGTGAATTTGTTGTTCCCATCCGCGAAGCTGTTCCACTCGACCAACCTTTTAAGTATAAAGTACATTAACAAAGTTACCGTACCACCCTAACGAAACAATTATACAATACACAAAATCTCTTTCTATCTATGATCTCTCTGGCACATGGTTGTTGACTTTCTCCGCTACGGTGTACTTCACTGTGTGACTGGCACCTGACACCTGATAACCTCATCCCTCTCTGGCTGTTGTATGATACAATTAGTAATATTTCTATTAAGTACCACAGAGTACAATACCATAGCACTGCAGACACCATTGTACTAGTAGTTCTGCTGGCCACGATTCTAAGAAAAAAGGCAAGAAGGGGCTGGAAAGAAGTAACTTCTTTGTTTTTATTTACAAGAAAATGAGGAATACTACTACTGACATACCGACAGTGCACACAATCATGCACCATCATCAACCAAACGAAACCTTGAATAATACCCTGCAAGATGAATCTGATGTGAACAAATCCGAGGAGGCCGTCCTCACGTGCCCACCTCAAACAAATCTTCTGTTGAGTTCGGAAAATTCATCCTCATTTGATTCTTCTTTTGGCAGCATAGAAGAGTCTTCGACTCAACACGATCACGTTTGCGACGAAGCCGCCATAGCCACAACGCATATTCCGTTTCCTTCTACGCCCGCAAACTCAGTGCCTATTTTACCATTGGCAGCTCTGCAAATTAGGTCCTCCCTAGTCCGTCCACTGGTGATTCCTCGAGAAAGCAATATTCCGTTGTCAAACTTGGTAGACAATTCTAGCCGTATCTACTATCCGTTCAGGCTGAAGTGTGGAGTCACCGTCCAAGTCGGAGAACATGTGTTGGACGCAAGTCCCAATTTATTGGACCAGCTGAATCTCGATTTGGTTTGCTGCCTTCATGTTTTGCCAGCGTCTGTGAGATGGCTGGTGAGACGGACAAAAATTTGGGTGAATCGAACGTATGTGTATGAATTCGTCTCTTTAGTTAGCAATGTCTTTTTTCATCATGTTCTCAACTGCAATATTCATTTAATAGCTACTCTTACGGTCCGGTGAATAATCCCAAAACGGTAAACCACACAACTGCGCATCATTTCGCGGGGTGGCTTATGTGGTGAGAAACTTACATGTTCTCCTGCCAAAAAGATTTTCAAAGGTACTCCCCCTTTATTATTTCAATCATCAAAGAATCTAATCTGAGAAATTCGTTAAATGAAATCAGCGTTCGTGACAATCCTCAAAAGCAAGAGTCCATAGAGATTTACAACTCTGTAGAGTATCAAAAAATGAGGCTTCATTACAATGGATGCGGTCTTATTCTACACGAGCTTTGCCACATTATTCATCAGAAAACTCTGCCAGGAGGCTTGAACAACGCAATGGTGGTCGAAATACACAACAAGGCAAACGAAAGTGGTAAATATGCAAAGGTCCTTCGACGTGATTGGGCACTGAAGGAAGTCGATACGGATATGGCTTACTGCATTGTTAATCACAAAGAGTTCTTCGCCGAAATTTCAGTATCCTATCTTGCGGATTTTTATCACGATGTGGATGGAGCGGGGACCACTGATATGGCCAAATGTTCTCCGCCGTTTGTTGCACCCGCCGTAGTGGAACGTATACGACAAAAGGCAATGGAAGAGCAACCACAGATGCAGAATAAAGAGTGCCGGCCGATAATTCCCAATGGCAAATACAGAGTGATCCCGAGGACTGACAACATGGTACTTCCACACTGTAACAAATTTTTCCCTTTTACAAAAGGACAACTTCGACGGTATGATCCACGGGTGTTCAAATGTTTCATGAGGCTCTGGCAATACATCGAATGTTGGGAGGACGACGAAAGAAAGAAATGCGGTAGGTGTGGTAGCTTTGATTGGTGTTAGATGGGTCTCTATCTCCAGTACATGAATTATTTATTTTTTTCATTACCTTTGGTTTCAAACTTTATCACAAGCACATGTGATGTTTCATTTGTTACTAGTGTTAATATCAAATTCGCTTCGAAAACAATGGCAGATTTTGAGCTGAAACCTATGATCTGTTTATGTAATTTTGACACACAGAGGAGATAACGAATCGACTTTTCCACCTGGGATGATTGTGACGATGACCTCAACTTTCTGCAAAAGCAAGCCTGTTCGCAATACTGCCTAACACCATCACAAACTTTTGACACAGTTGCCAACAAGCTGCTCAGACAAAAAAGGATGTACTTTACGAATTTGTACATTTTTTTTGCAGTAATTATAGCTAGGTTTTTTAAGAAAATGCTATGCCCAAATTTCATTTTTGTCAGTGATTCTTTTCAAAGGTTTGAAGCAGGCTGAAATTGTTGGATCTGTTTCTCAAAAAACCAAAGATAAAGATTGATGAATCCATTTTCATGATTCTGATCTATCAAAAAATAGATCTATGGGCAAAGCGTGATCCATTTTTCACAAATATTATTATGTAGTTCTACTTGACACTCTGCCATATAAAACAGTGCAACACTGTCACAAAAACATTTTAAATTTGACTACAAACCATGATAATAACATTTGTCATGGTATATTATCAATTATTGCAATCCAAATATTGGGGGCTAAGAATTTTTGCCACTCTTAACAAAGCCACTTCCCTAACAACACCTCTGCATAATACTGACATTGTTACTTCCTCATTGTAAGCATATGTTTCAATAATTAATCATGCACTTCAAGATTCCCAGTGATTACCAACATCATTAAGACGTATGTCAAGGGGGCAAGGTGCAGATTTTAGCAGAAACGAAATGTTGCTTTCTTCTAAGCTATACCCAAGCCAGTTCTGTTCCAATTAATGGAACGCCCCAATCAAGAAAATATATTGTGTTCAGGATTGTTTCTTTTACAATCAGGTGAAACCTATAACAAGCAGAAAATAGTTGATGAGATTTTTAATCTGTATATCACCTGGACTAGGCTCTCTTTGAATAGTTGTATTTCTCCATTCTTGTAACCTCTGTGAAGAAATTTGTTACAGTTGAAATTCCCTACAAAATCAAATGAGGGGAGAAGTATTCAGTTGTCTTGAATAGACATGTTCATCAAGGAATTTTGGGGGTCTCAAGCAATTAAACTTTCAGATCAATTAGTTTTTAGTATTTCAAGATAAAAATTGAATAATTCTTTGGATTGAAGGCCATGAAACATGCATGTCAATGCTCCTGCATGAGTGTAGTTTCAGTGTCAAATTTTGTTGAGGAGCTGCTTGTCTTGATAACCATTATAGGGACTCTAGTTTTTGAACAATATCCCCTCTGAACAAACTTGAATTGCAAATAACATACACTTCCTTGCATTCCATCTTAACTTTTGTGTGGTTCAGACAACTCCTGATCACATCCTGAATCTTGCCTCTATTATTTCTCATGTTATCCTTTATGTTCAAACATCAAGCGCAAGCCTCAATACTTCTTCTCTAAATGAACTTTCTCTTATTTAGAAATAATCACAAAAATGTGGGAAAAATATGTAATATGACATGACTTAACATTATGCAAACCCTACTAGTATTTATCTTGTTTTACAAAAAAGGGGAATTGATTCAAAACAAGAACAAGCCAACATTTTTGTATGATTAATTTATTGTTGGCATTGATTTATCCCAAATGTAGAGAGATGCTCTGATATCAAGTGGGCATATGAAAGAATACTTTCCAAAAACCAAAAACTTTTGCCAATAATTATAATTGAAATAATACCTTCATAATTAACAAACTTGCATAAAATCAATTTCACTTGGTAGAAAACTGTGGTAGTTTTTGTTTGGGGGGAATTTTGTGGATGTGGCATGGTTAACGAAGCAAATTTGTGAAGTGATGTGAGCATTCCTGCAACTTCACATGGCTAGCTCAATTCAAAAATTGCTGGATGGTGCTATATTTGACATAGACAAATATGTTAAAATTTTGTTTATTGTACCTTTTTGCAAATATCCAAAAAGAAAGCATCAAATCTCACTGCAACTTAGGACAGCAAGATTGCCACCAGCCAAAATCCATAAACATTACTTTTCATTCTCACTCTTTCTACACCATTGAGCAAAGCCATCATGACGTCTTCTCACTTCAAATTGTCAGCACCTACTCTCAGCTAAGAATGTGGGGATCCATTTTATCTTCTGTCCCATCTTAGTCTTCTAGATTGTTGTTATTTGATGAAAATGGAGACTCATAATGATGCAGATTCTTGTAACACAAAAATAAAAATATCTCAGGCTGTAGTTTTATTTGAAAAATGATAACAACATTATCATATTTATTTTGAGGATTATTAAAAACAATTTGACAGAAGAACTCTTGTTTGTAGTTTTACAGTCAAATAAACAGTGACATTTGCTGTGGTGGAGATTGGAGATGCCTTTTTGAGTTGTAGAAAAGGTTGTGAGATGCAACATACAGAAGAAAACATATTTGGAAGAAAACTTAGACACTACTTAAATACTATTTTTGAAAAGTTATTCTTAGAGCTTTGGAGCATGCTAAATCATGATGAAATTGGCTTTGTGACTTCGCACATTCAGGCAATGAACTTGATATTGGCCATATTCTGGCATGCCCTCTTCCACTGTTTTAGATGTTATTTATGTCTGAATATCAAACCAAAACCAATCAAACATCAGCAAATATTTTAGATATCCCAACTGGATCAGTGTCTTTATCAGATACCATAGCGGTTATTAATGATTACAATGAATGGACTGATTTGTGATGGGGATGCTACCGTATTCTAGATTAACACAAAAATGAGATGAGTAAAGAACATTCTGTCTTTACAAGAAGATGCAAAAGTATCCATTCCACTACAGAGCCTCAATGTGTCAAGTTAAGTCTTTTGCAGTTTCGGCCAGCAGTATTTGAAAGGTGGAATGCCTTTTGGCTTTTGGAAATGTTTGTAAGTTAAAAAAATAAAACAAAACTTAATAGGTATAATTTTCCATTTCTTTATCTTTTCTACTTATAAAATCAGGATAAATTTTGGTTTTGTGACTTTTCACATTGAGACATTAGACTTGCAATATTGACTACATTCTGCCAAGCCCCTACACTTATTTTACATGTTACTAATGTCTGAAAAAGCTCATCATTCAAACAAAAACTATTCAAACATCAGCGAATTTCTTAGATGTTCCAACTAGATCTGTATCAAGGCCAGGTTCCAGCAACAGAAAAATATCTTCACAAAATTTAGAGTTTTTGTCTAATTTCTTGGGTTGAATGTTTGGCATTGACTCAGCCTAGTTTTTAAAGCCTTGGATGTAAGGACAACACCCACAAGACAAAAATCCAGAAGCCTTTGTTGGTGGTACATGATCCCTCCATGGTCAACTTCAGTCAATTCTATCTGTTCATATCATACTAAAAGGCAATAGCAGCATCAATAGTTGATTCTCTTGTAAATAATGCGTTTATGGGTTCTTTTTTAAGAGATGTAACTGCTCCATCAGTGGCAGCATCACAAATTGATACTATTCAATTGGAAGTGGCATCATTAAATATGTTAGATGTTGTATCATTCCATGTGTTATAAACCCTATGTGAGTCCTTTTGCAATTGTTTCCTCAGCAACGTTGAATACCTTCACAGATATTATAGCTATGACCATCAAACAACAAAATCAATGAACTCAAATAATGGCACAAGATGAGACTCCATTGTAAATTGCTTGTCAAGGGAAAATTGGACCTGATGAAAAAGGGGAGAAATCTTGTTGAAAATTTGAATGCATCAAAAATACTAATGTCCACAATTCTTCCAATTAGAAGTATATTTTGGATGGGACTGCCCATATGGATTGGTTAGACCTGTAAGCACAAATGATGTTGCAGTGAAAAGTATAGATGAAGGAAAGTGGTTGTGTGTGAGGACAAAATAGGATGATAAAAGTCCAGTTAACAATGGAGAGAGCAATGCAAAACTGTCAGCAGAATCAGATACAATTTCGACACATGAAAAGGAAGGGAAATAAAAATTGAAAATCCATAAAGGTAAAAATAATTAAGGACACAAATTCATTAGCAGATAATTCTACACCTGCAGTTGTACTTGCAGTCACCACTTTAGAAAATGGTAATGACAACATGCCATTAGTAGTGGTTTAGATAGAAAAGTGACATCAATGTGGAATGAACGTTTTGTCTTAAGCCAATGCCAATGACTCCACTGCATCAATAAAACTTACTGAGTTTGCAATCATACATACAAAAAGGGTACAGTATGTAACCCATCCTAAAGTCAAAAAGCATGAAATCATGATTGGACCAACATGGAAAAAATGCAATACTTCAATTGGTCCTGATTTTAAAATGCTACATAAAAAATTTTGATTTTCAAAAATATTATCATATTTTTGTGTTTTTGTAAGTGCTACAGTGAGAACTTAAAATGTGGTTATTTCATGAGCTTTATACCATCAATAATTGCTTTTGGAGACCAAACCAATGAGACCAAATAAAAAAGCACTTCTTCCATTTTCTTGAACTGTCATTGTCTGAGTTACAATATTTTTACTCAAGCGTCATGAAAAAATAGTCAATGTCAATACAAAAACCGGGAAAAACAAATAAGATAATTGTTTTCAACTCAATTTACATTTTAATTAAGTGTTGATGAATAGTATTAGATGAAAATGATTCCGTTTTTGCAATTTTATTGTTTAATTTCAATTTCATTCATTTCATTTTGATTGTCATATTTGTTGTTTGACGAGAATTCCTCCCATCATTGCCAGCCAAAAATGAAAAGATAATTGCATTTTGGTTTATTATGTTTCCCTAACAACTTCAGACAGCTTGCAAATGATCCCTGCTGCACATCTGAATGGTTTAGAGGGTAGGCAGCTGAGGTATTAGCCCATATTGTATCACAGTGGTGAAGATTTTGCCACTCTTGGCATGAATCTAGTGTAAATTTTCGGAAATTGAACCCAAGCACAGTTGCCCAAACCCTTTGGAGTGCAGTTCTTATGGTATTAGGGGGATGGCTGTCCTTGGATGCTAATTGTTGGGTCGATTGTTGTGTGTTTTGGGGGTTATTGATGTGTTTATGATGCCACAATCAGCCATTTTTCACCCAAAGGGTCTGCAATGGCTGTAATTGTTCTCAGTGGATAGATCATTTCCAGCCACCGTACCACTATCCTCTCAACCAAATACACCCAGTGAAACAATCCCAAGATTGTTGTGATATTTTGCAAGGGTGTTGCAATAGTCAAGGCTAATTTCAACCTCAGATGGTGTTGATGTGCCAAAAAATCAAAATTGTCAGTAGGATATTTGTTTGTGGTTTGCCTAGGAGGCTCCAGAAGAGGCAGTGGTGGCACCATTGTGCTCTCTGTGTCACTGGCATTCATGGGAGCAATGGGAGAAGGGATTGGGGGTGGAGATGATGGCAATCAGTGTGATGGTAATCGATGGTCCATAAATACTATGATATTTTTTGCACAAGCAAGCCATGCTAAAAATATGCATGATGGCTTGTTTTTGACCCTCAAACCTCATGAAAATGTGTTGTCTCCACAATTCCAGGGTGCTGAAACGATTGAGTCATCAGAATTGACTCTTAATCAGTAGAAAGCGGAGATCAATTTCTTTAAAATTAGGGTAAAATATGAGTTAAATGGAGCACTCACACGACAAGGAGATACATTAGTTCACCACTAAGTTGGAATTGTCAACAAAATGTAGACAAAATGTCCCAAAAATTCAAGTTTATTGCTGATTTCTCAAAAAATGTTTTGTGATATGACAAACAGCATCTCAGAATCTGAATATTTGAGGCCTATAGAAATTATGGAGGAGTAAGTACAAAAATAACCTCCAATCCATATTGCATCAAATCAGCATTAATACTTTTGACAGATCCCAAACATGGCCAATTTCATGGTGTTCCCCTCACCATGGTTACCACCATCCATAATACAAGACTGCACCCTTCTTCAATACATAGTAGAGGGTGCAATAGTAAAATATTATGGCCTCACTCTGTGTTTTGGCTCATTACAATGTTAATAGTTGAGTGTACCAAGTTTGTTAAATTTTTTGATAATATTCATTGTGTGTGCAGTTGAAAATTGCAAGAGTTGATGATTAGACAGATTTAAAGTATTCCTTTAAGTTAATTTTATTGTTTGTATGGCATTATTTTTTGTCGTAGATGATATTTTTGATTAAAAACAGTGCAAAATAATTCAATGATATTATTCACTTCCACAAATATTTTTGGTCCTTGTCATCATTTTCCCCAGTCCCTGTAGCCTCCACCACTTTTTTCTTTTGCTCTTTTCAACTTCCTCCCCTTTATTGGCATGTTTAGAGTGGAATGGCACTATGGTGTAGCAAAAATTGGTTGTCCCAATCAAGTAAGTTGCAATCTGACACATTGGCTGGAGTTGAGAGAGGTAAAATGATGGTGACTCATTCAACTTGCATTTTGCTTTGACAGATAAGCATCATAGAGTATTGTACATCAAAACGACCAGAAGAGTGTAATCTACAAGAATGAAAAAGAGTAGATATGGTTTAGTACAAATTTTTTGAGAAAATTTGCTTCAAAGGTCATTGCAATAAGTTCCAAAAAAATTTGTTGCATTTGGAGTGGGACGTGTCAGCAATAAAACTAGTAAGATTAGTAAGAGATGATTATCCGGAGAAAAGAGTCCTGGAATTTTTACTACAGATGTCTAAACAATTGTTTTTTTTGTAACTTTTTGGGACTTTTTTGTTGGGATTGACAGAAAAGTGAACAAAAACTTCCAGCGTCAGTAGACTTTTTTGTTCTTACAAAGAATCATATTAATTCCTAGAATTTAAGTTTTTGATTCTTTTGTCAGTGGGTTGTTGATTGATTGTCACCCCGCCTTTTCTCTTGTCGGCTTGACCATCCACAGATCTACTTTTGATTTATTCTAATTTTCCACCACGCCTAAGACCTTCGGCTCTACCAGGCAGAGAAAGCACAAGTCCACCAACACCACTCTTTGCCACTTCAAGATCCTGCCATAGGAATGCACTGTTGAGGATTGTGCCTTCCCCACATTGCCCAAGGCCTGGGGGAGCCACTACAAATACCATTATCCATGCTGTTGCTCTTCCCACCCATGATGCTGCTGCTTCTCATGCCATCACCCCCTCCATTCAACATTCAAAAGGGGGCATAATTGAATTAGAATCTTTTGATTTTGATGGAGAATATGTAAAAAAGATTGAAGGGCTGCATCTATGCCATTCAATCTTTGTGCCATCCTCATCAACTCTCTTGGCAAAAATTCTTCTGTCAAGAACGCTCTGACAATTGCTCCTGCCACCATGAAGGAACAAATCAACTCCCTTGTTAATGGAAGAGACAAAATTTTATGCAAGGCCTGCTCTTCTGATATCAAAAACATTCATCAAGGTCAACAAACAAACGTGAACAATGATGCTGACAATAGCATCCCATCCCATCCCATCACCAGCAGATTGTCAAAGGCCTACATGGCTAAAACTATGGTAAAGGCATGGGAGACCATAAAGAAAATTCCTTCTCTTTTTGATTTTCATGGTTCAAGGAGCCTTGATATCTGTGACTTCATTGGATCTATGGAGACTTTCTCCAATTTTGGGCAAGACATCATCAATGATGCCAAAACCAGGTCTTCCATTCTCAAATCAGTCAAACTTATTGCTGACAAATCCAAGTGCACTTATCTTTGATATGGCAGAGAAAAGCCAAATCCCCACTGCTTACCACATTGCATCAACTGTCTTCATGTCTAATTGATATCCCCTAATAAACAAGTCAACAAAACTTCACAACCAAGCCAAGACAAACAAAAACCTCAGACTCACCAACAAACTTCAAGAATGTTTCTATATATTCACTTAAGTGCATATATTTTCCCCAGCATTTGATTTAGTTTGATGATTGTAACCATTAATTAATGTTTTGAAATCTGTCTCATGCAATTTCACATCAGTGTCAACAATCAATTCCGTCACATATGGTCAAATTTTGTTTCTTGTACTTTTTAAAAAGACCAACAAGGTAATCATTAGTTTCAAACATGAAATACAATATTTTATGATCCTACCAAGTGTTGCCATAGTTAAGTACATTTTTGTGTGTTTGAAGATATCAAATTACTAACACACAAAAGAATAATCATTACAGTTTGGTTTACATAGATATTTCATGTGAGAAGTCTTTACATGTCAATAAAAAAGATCACAATCAGATTTATTTTTCAAACTAAAATTTCATTTTATTTCAAGAAAGTGAAGAGTAGTCAAAGGTGCTCTTCTGTTTTGTTTAACAAATAT
>JACCDI010910410.1_pt1 | contig 11910 bp, 9 predicted proteins | sample 7442791 | NCBI WGS metagenome assembly JACCDI01 (sample SAMN15323434, study PRJNA562643) | freshwater metagenome | isolation source: river surface water | place: USA:Blue River Watershed | collected 2017-08-15
ACAGATTAAATATTTTTATAAATAATAAATTAAAAATTAATAAATATATACCAATTACAAATATGTTTTTACAAACATATGAATTATTTTATAAACTTCATATTAAAAATATAGATAATAATATGATTGAAATATCAACTACACCATCTTTTTTTGAAGTATTTAATTATTTTCAATATAAATTAAATTTATATAAAAATACAGAATACACATTATATTATTCTGACTTAACCTATTCATCGCAATATACACATATTGATTATCAAAATATTGAGTATTTTAAAAATATAGATTTTATATATACACCTCAATTTTTACCTTTACATAAAAAGTATGATTTTATGATTTTAAATTTATTTCAATCAAAATATAGTTTTAGAACAAATAAAGAAACATATATTTTAAGTGAAGTTTATCATAATTTAGGTAATATTTATTTACAATTACAATATTTATCTTCGTTAAATGATCATGGTTCCACTCTCTTTTATATTCACTCTCTTTACGCACCTGAATCCATTCAAATCTTTAAAACTTTATCTTCTATGTTTGAAAAAATAAGTATTTATGGACGCACGGATTTAGATTTACGTAAACATTTAGGTGGTGTTTGGTTATATTGCCAAAATAAAGGTACTTATACTGTTTCTGAAAAAAAAATGATGAAACAAATTAAAGATTTTAACTACAATGAAGATAAAAAGAAATATGATTATTTACTAAAATACTACAAATTTATTACTAACTATGAAAATGAAGATTTACAAAAATTAAAAATAAAACAACTAAAATCATCTTATGAATGGTGTAAAAAATATAATTTTGATACTTTACCCTTTTATGATCCTTCTATTTCTGAATCTTTTGATAATAATTTTAATTATTATTTTAATTTAAAAAAATACACTTCAAAATTATATGATTTTAAAAATAAAATTATTCAAAATACTTCTCAAATTGAAAATAAATTAACTTTTAATATTCCTATTTTAAAAAGATTAGAAGAAATTTATACTTCACTACTTGATTCCATTATTTCTAAAAAATCTTACATATTCTCCCCATATTCATCAAATAATACAAATATAACCTATTTTATTGAAAATAATTATCATATACCTTTTATAAATAACTCTTGGTTACAATATTTTGATTTATACCATCATATATCACATTTATTTAAAAAAAATATACACTCTTTACATAATTTTGATAATCACGCTTTATCCATTTCACCACTCTTCTATTATTTACAAATCTTTCATCCTAATACAAATTGGAATTGGAATGCTACATACGAAAATAAAAAAAATGATATATTTGGATATATTCATAAATATTCCAAAAATTATATATCATTAAAATCATCTAAAAATAAATATAATTTAATTACTTTTGATTATCATGATTATTCCAAAAAAGAAGATATTTTAGATAATATTCATAAATATCTAGAATTTAATGGTACTTCGATATTACATTGTCAATTTGATAACATAGAAGATATAAACTCTTCTTTTTATCATTTTATATATCGTTATTCAAAACTTTTTAAAAATATTTCTATTTTTAGAAGTAAATGGGCGCTTACTAAAAATTCATTCTTTATGATCGGTACAAATAAATTAGTAAAAGAAAAAAATATGTTTGAACATATTTTTATTAAAAATATAAAAAATAATATTTTAAAACTTTTAGAATCATACCAATTTGAACTTGAAAAATATTATTTTATTTATCAAAATGAAAAGAATTTAAATAAAAAAAATATATCTTCCATCCAAAATGTTATTATTGATCAAAATACAAAATGGTCTAAACAAATGAAATTAAATAAAATAAATATATATTTTTAACTTTATAAAAAGAAATAATCCTTCTTATCCACAATAACCTTATTTAATGAATATTTATTTTTTAACTCTTTTAATTTATTTAATAAATACAAAATAGGTACATTTATTTTTAATATATCTTTAGTTTTATACTTTTCTATTTTAATACCTTTTATATACTCTTTTGTTTCATTTACATTTTCTATATATACATTTATTCCACTTTTACTACTACTTTCACTATGTAAATGATCATTATACATATTATTTACTTCTTCACTTTCTAAAATATAATATTTTAAATAATATTTATATTCATTTACAATTTCATACATATTTTTACTTATTTTATTTTTAACTCCTATATTATTTATATAATCACACATTTTGTCAATAATATCTTTTATAATATCGATTTGTTTACTATTTTTAGAAGAGTCTAAAAAATGATTATTTTTTATATATTTCATCTGATTTTTTAACATATATACAATTTGAATAAAATAAATATAAATATATTCATTTTTTATACTTTTATTATTCATCATACTTAATAAATAAGATGTAATAAAATGATGTTGTAATATATTTAAATAATAATGATTCATCTTATATAAATTATTTATTACATATTGATGTATATTATCACTACTTCTACTTTTATTTTTATATTTGTTCATATAATATTCATATATTATATAATATTCACATACACTCTCATATCCATCATCATATCCAAATAAATTCTCTTTTAATAAATTTGATTTTTCATATTTATACTTTTTTATACAATTTATTTTATTTTGATATCTAAAAGCATTTTCAATTTGATTTACATTATAATTATCTATTTTTATATTTTCACCTTCTTCCATTATTTTTATTACATTTATATTCGTATTATTTATATTATTATATACTGGTATATATAAACTTCCATCTAAAAAACCATTGTTTAATAATAAATAATTTACTTTTATATAATAACCAACTGTATTTAAATTTTTACATAATCTTATACTATATTCCATTTGTTCTATATTTTCTTCATCTTTTTCATAAATAATATCCGATATATACACTAGTTTTTTATCTTCTTTATTATATAATTTAATCTTTTTATCTAAATCTTCATCTTGAATAAACATCTTTTTAGTACTTGTTTTTTTACTACTCATTGATTCATCTATATCTATCATACTTTTTGATTCAATTAAAAGATAATCCAATTCATTGAATAATTCATTTATTTCTAAAATATATTTATTTTTACTATTTTTTATCATAATTAATAATAAATCTTTATATTTATACTTTTTACTGAGAATTGTCAAAAATTCTATAATAGATAACAAATATTCACGATGTTCATTCATTTTATTTACATTATAACTTTGAATACTCTTTTCATTTAAATCTACATTTAAATCCAATATTCGATTTATTTTGTGATATTCATTATCATGATCTATATAATCCCTATAATCAATCATTTTATATTATCTATATTATAGATTTATTTTTTAATAAATTATTTATATTTTTGTTTTAATTTATATTTTTGTTTTAATTTATATTTTTTTTACATTTTAATATACAACGAATTAATTTGAGCAATATCTCGAAGTAACGGTACTGAAGCATTTTCAAATGTTTGTAACATTTCATAATTTTCAATCATCTTACATATATTCTTCACATCTTCCACAATATTTTGTATCCTCATTACCGCTTTTACAAAATTACCATCAAATAATGTTTTATGTTCCAATATTTCATAATATGATGTACCTAATGCCCATTCATACAACACTTCCACATATTCATATTGAAGTACATATTTTGTTCCAATTGAAATACGATATTGTAACTCTTCATTTGCGAAAAATGTTGATTTTTCTTCCAAATCACGCATTATCATCTTCATCTTCCCCGAAACATTCATATCTGATATAATATCTTCATTTCCATTTCGTTCTTTATCTTCAATAAAAAGAGCAAATAAACCAATCCACTCCGCATATGTAATAGTTGGATCATTCATATATTTTTCCAACATATACGCAAATAAAAGTTCATTACATTCATTAATGTTCATACTAATGATTCCACGTTTTGTTAATTGTCCATCTTCTTCCAAATAAGAGTGTGCTTTTAGTAAATCTTTCATATGTTCAATATTTTGAAACAAAAAGGTTGAACTACTATCCATTTCACACTTTAATTGATCCAAGTCACTCTTCATCTTATTCTTCATTTCATACTTTACAATTCGCTCTTCAAATGATGGATTATTATACTTTTTCTTGATTCCATCTAACTCTTTATCAATCTTCTGTTTATCCTTTGGTTTCATTACAAAAAATACACCTAATCCATTTCCATTTAACTTATTCTTTAATCGTTCATAATCATTCATATCCTTTTCATCAATATCTACTTTAATACTATTATATTTACCTTCCAGTTCCAAATATTGTTTTATCGTCATTATTGACGATTTTTCATGACCATCCATAAAATATGTATCCTTCAAAAAATTTCCCATATTTACCTTATTTTTTACATCTTGATCTTTCTCAATACTTTTCCACAAATGTTTTAATACAAATTGATATGTTGGAACAAACTTTGATGAAACTCGCGGACTTTTCCCATTTAATATATCATTTAACTGTGAATCATCTGGTAATTCCATACATGGAAGCAAAATCACATTACCAATTTTATCTAAACCACGACGACCTGCTCGACCACTCATTTGAGCATATTCCGCATGATTTATATATCTTAAACCATCATTGTCATACTTTTGTAAAGATGTAAAGATTACCGTTTTTGTTGGCATATTCACTCCAACCGCAAATGTTTCCGTAGCAAAAAGGATTTTAATATAACCTAAACCAAACAAAATTTCAATAATTTCTTTCAAAATTGGAATCATACCGCTATGATGATAAGCAATACCACGTTGAATCAACTCATATACTTCTTCATATTGAGGTAATTTTTCATAAGTCTCTTTATAAGGATGCATGTATTTATGAAATGTATCCACAATATTTCTTTGTGTATTGTGATCTACTACATTTGTATATACCATTTTTGCCAAATATTCACAATCTTTACGGGAAAAGACGAAAAAAAGTGCTGGTGTCTTCTTCAAATAATGTAATGAAGATACAACAATATCTAATACATCCAATTTTGTATATTTTTTATACTCTTTTCGAATATTTGCCATATTTACAATTTGATTTGACGAATTCATCATTAATTTCCACGGAAAATCAAATAACTCAGAATCATCGTTCTCTTCTTCAACGATTACATCACATCCCATTTCACGTTGTTTCAATGCCGCTTTTATACGTTTTTTGCGATCACTTCGAAATTCTTGATATTTTGTCGCTTTTTCATAATCAAATAGATAATGTTGAAGAGGAACAACTCGATGTGACGTTGGAATTAACATTGTATTCTTCTCCTTGATTTTACCTACCCATTGCGCAAACTCTTCTGCTCCATTAATCGTTGCTGATAACATAATCAATACAATACTTTTAGGAAGTAAAATAATTACCTCTTCCCACACTTTACCACGATCCTTGTCATTAATATAGTGAACTTCATCAAAAATAACAACACCAATGGAGTTGATATATTCAATGGATTCAATATCATTTTTATATAACATATTTCGTAATACTTCAGTTGTCATAATCATACAAGATGCTCCAGGATTCATTTTAATATCACCTGTTAAAATACCAACATTATCAACACCAAAAAGTTTTTTAAATTCAGCATATTTTTGATTCGAAAGTGATTTAATGGGACTTGTATAAACTACTTTCTGTTTTTTTGCCAATGCTTGTTGGATACCATAAAGAGCAAATGTTGTTTTACCTGAACCTGTATGGGCAGTTACCAGAATATTTTCATTGTTATGAATCCGATACATACCTTCTTCTTGGAAATCATCAAGTGGATAGGGGAATTGAAAGTGTTTCTCTTCATCAGGAACTTTATGAAGATCATTTTTGTTAAATGTTAAAAAATAAGGGATTGAAGTACTCATATTTTATTTTTTATAAAATAAAATTATTTTATTTTATAATAAAGCATTTTACTCTTTATAATACTTTTTATTCTTTTTTTCATTTTTTTTAATTAATTTTTATTTTTTAGATATATTTTTTTAACCACCAAAATTTTTTTACATTCTTTTTACCACCTGTTATCGATTGATTCATTTTAGGTTGAGATCCGTTTATATTTGTTTTAGGTTGATTTGTTTTGGGTTCATTTGTTTTAAGTTGAGATCCGTTTATATTTGTTTTAGGTTGATTTGTTTTGGGTTCATTTGTTTTAAGTTGAGATCCATTTATATTTGTTTTAGGTTCATTTGTTTTGGGTTCATTTGTTTTAGGTTGATTCGTTTGTGGTTGATTTGTTTTAGGTTGATTCGTTTGTGGTTGATTCGTTTGTGGTTGATTTGTTTTAGGTTGATTCGTTTGTGGTTGATTTGTTTGTGGTTGATTTGTTTTAGGTTGATTTTCTACTTTTTGTTTACTTATGATTTCATCAAAAAACTTTTGTGATACATTTTGTAGAATAGTACGATATGAATTTAATTGATTTTTATCAATTTTTTTTTTATCAATTTTTTTTTTATAATTGATTTGATTATTTATTTTATTATTTACTTGATTTAAAACTCCTGAAATATTTAATGTTTTTTCAATTGGATTTTGAACATTTTTGCGTTGTAATAAAAATGAAGCAATTTGTGTTTGTTCATCACTTGATAATGAATTTTTTGTAAATTGATAAATCAATGATTTAAAAAAATTAAAAAAATCTTTATTTTCAACCAAATCACTATCAAAACCTTTCATTTTATCATATAATTCTTTAAATGAATTTACAAACAATAATTTTTTAAGAATTGCTAATATACGAATTTTTATACTACTCTTTTTATTTACATTTTCACAATTACCATTTAAAAAATCACCACATATACTATCTATAATAGTATTTATTTTTGTAGTATAATCATCCATAGTTAATTGATATGATAATATATTTAATAATTTTGACTCTTCACCTTTTTGAATATTTAATGGTCGTAATACATAAATAAATAAAGCAATGATTAAAAAAGTATAATTTGTTTGAAAACGAAACCATTTTTTTTCTTTTGCTTTTTTATCATTTTTACTATTTGGTTTACTATTTGAACTATTTATATTTTTAGATATATTTGTACTTTTACTATTATTTATAACTTTTGTACTATTATTCATTTATAAAATAAAGAAACACTACTTTATTCATAGAATTTTATTTTTGTTAATTATTTTTTTATTTTACTAAATTAAAATATACTACTTTTATAGTATTATTAAAAAATGAAACATACATATACTCTTTTACTTCTTTTGATTTTGCTTTTACTTTTTATATACTTTTTTTATTTTAAAAAATCGCAAGAAAATTTTGAAAATTCTCCCAATCACGTCTCTTCATACTATAAATGCGAAGAAAAACCAGTTTCACCCATTTTAGACAATATTTTTAAAAAATATGGTATTTATCATTCAAATTCAAAAAATAAATCACTTACATCTTACTCCAAAAATAATTCAAGTTGGGAATTATATATTCCATGTGGTTATAATTACGTTGAAAATGAATTACCATCTATATCCATGTCTAATTCACCATCCCAATTATATATTTTTGGGATTAATGGTTGTGATAAAATGGTAAGTAAAAATAATATTTGGTCTTCTTTAAAGAAATATTACGGTTTTGATGGTGCTTCTAAAATAATGCCATCATCCTATGTTTTAGAAGATGAAAATGATATGAAATTATTTAAACGCGATTATGTACCCAATGAAATTTATATTTTGAAAAAAAATGTTCAACGAAAAGAAGGTCTTAAATTAACAAAAGATCTTAAAACAATTATGAAAGCAAAAGATGATGAATATAAAGTTGTTCAACAATATATTCGAAATTTATATTTAATTAATGGTCGTAAAGTTAATTTACGAGTTTATTTACTTATTGTAATTAAAAACGATCAAAAAGAATTCTATATATCTGATTTAGGAAAATGTATTTATACAAATAAAAAGTATAATGATGATGATCTTGATTTTGAATCGAATATAACATCTTATCATCTTGATATGTCTGTTTATAAAGAAAACCCAAGAACATTTGATCAATTGCGTGATTATATCAATAAAAATGAAAATAACGCAAATGCTGGATCCTTATTTTTTGTTCGTATGAATCAAATCTTACAAAAAATGTGTATGGCGCTTGATAAAGAGTTTTATCAATCTAAAAATATTCGTGAACGCAACGCAATTAGTTTTCAACTTTTTGGTGTGGATGTTATTATGGATAAAGATTTAAATCCATTTATCTTAGAAGTCAATAAAGGACCTGATATGTCAGCACGAGATGAAGAGGATAAGAAGATGAAAACGGTGGTTCAAACACATATGTTTGAAAAGGTTGGTGTGATTGAAGATGATTCTATTCATCAAAATAATATTTTCAATCAGATTAATTAACACCTTTTTTTTCTAAATCTATTATAGATTTTATATATTATTTTATTTATCATGAATAACAGATTTGAAGAAGAAGGTTTTCAAAATTTATTTTTTATTATACTCTTTTTTATTATACTCTTCCTTTTTATACGTTTCACTTACACTCAACTTTCATCACTCTTCCCTACTAAAACAACATCAACCAACTTAAATAGTATTGAAAATTTTAAATCGAATGATGATGTTGATAGTAAAGAAGATTTTATAAATATATATTCTTTAAATGATTTTTTATATAATATTGAAGATGGAGAGTTTATTGAAGATCAACAAAAAAAGGAAAAAGAAGTAAAAAAGAAGATTACTAAAAAAATTGTTCACCCCAAAAATAATAATATTGAAGATCGCAAACCCATCGAAGAAAAACAACAAGAAGAAAAAGTCATTCAAAAAGTTCAACCCAAAAATGATCACTCCATTCTTTATATTGTTGATAAAAATAAATATCATTATGATATTTTAAATAAAGAAAGAAATGTACAATATTATGTAAATGGTTATAAAGACCCATATTTTATTCATCAAATTGTTGATAAAGATAAACATGAAATTTCAATTATAAAAAATAAAATTTATAATAAATATGCGTTTATTTATAAAACGCCGAAAGATAAAGATATTCAATTATATTATATTGAATTCCGACCTTCTCAATCTCGTTTTATTAAAATTTATGATGAAGATGATAAAATCGCGTTTTATTTAGAAAAAATTGAATATAAAAATGATGTTGAAAATATGAATTCAGTTCCACTTTACAATATTTTTTATTATGCCGAAAATATGGGTAAAATATATTTAAATCAATCAAAAGATGATAATCATACAACTTATTTTATACATATTCAAAATGAAAAGAAAGATTATAAAGAAATTATATCATTTGGATTTATTTTATATTTATCTCTTTCAAAAGATAATAATGAAAATTACGATTAAAAAAATATATTTTATTATATTAGATTACTTTATAAATGTTAAAAAGCATTGTGTCTATTGAAACAATAGAAGATAACGAAAAAAGTAATACTTATATTGTAACAAAGTATAACGATAATACAATGCGCATTAAAATTTATCAAAAAAAATCAGTCACAAGCGCACCAAAATACATCAAAACTATATTAGGAAACTCTACTCCCGCACTTCATCTTAACTTTTAACTTTTTTATAATTATTTGTTAATAAATAATTTATTTATGAACAAATTTAAAATAAAGATAATGATTTCCCCGAGCAATTTTATAAAAAATGATTGATCAAGAATTGATAAAAATGTTTTTATGATATTGTCCGGGGGGAAATTGTTAATAAATTAATAATTTAATAATTTAATAAAAGGGAAGTTCATAAGAAACCGATATTTTATCTAATTAATCACACAAGTAGGATTAATTGATAAATAACCCTTTGGTAGGTTTCTTATGTTTATTCATCTGTAAACATACTAAAAAGATCGTGAATATCTTTTTTACCATTTGATTCTTTTACTTTTTTCTCGGATGTTTCATTACAAATAAAGTCACCAATCGTTGTATTTTTTAACTTTACTGTCTTATTCTTTATTATTTTTACACTATATTTTTTTTCTTCAGTTTCGCGACTCTTTATCTTCTCTCCCATATCAAATAAATCTGTCATCTTCGTTTTCCCTTCAAACTTCTTCTTCTCCTCTTCTCTCCAATCACGTTTATCATTATATCGATAACTATTATCAAATTCAATATTTGGTTTATCTTCATCCCCTACATACTCCACTTCCGGTGTATACGCTTTCTTTACTTCACGCTTCTCAAATGGGTGTAAAATACTATCATGATATACTTCCACATTTTCCAACACTTTATTCCCCTTATAACTTTTCCCCATTTTCATCTTCATTGCCCCTTCATTTGCTAACTTGTCCGCAATATCATTATATTTACTGTGTATATCATCATTTTCCGTATGTGCCCGTACTTTTAAAATGACAATATTATATTTTCTTATATAAGATAACGCTGTAATAATCATATCTTTATTGGGGACTTCTTCACCTTCTTTGATAAAATTCGTTTTTTCATATCGTTCTCCTGTTCCTTGAAAAATGTATTTACAATATTGCGAATCGGTAAAAATACATAAACGACGAGACACTTTTACCTCTTCCGGAAGTAATTCAATAGAGTGTAAAATTGCCCGCATTTCCGCTCGATTGTTTGTTAACTTTTTATCTTTTAAATCTTCACACACTTTGATATTTAATTCCGGAATCACAATACCATATCCACAATATACTTTCTTAACTTCGTTATCACGAATACAACTACCGTCAGTATAAATAATAAGATTTTTATGAGCATTTTGGTCGGTAAAGACGGTCTCAATTTCATCTTTATTTTTAGTTTCATAATTTTCGCGTTTTTGAATAAATTTTGGTTTGGAGTCACCAAAACCTTCTGCTTTAAACTTTTCGGCATCTACAATCGAATCAAACTTTTTAAATATTGCTCCTTGAAAATCTTTAATCGATCGTTGACAATCTGGCCAACTGTTATAAATTGCCGGACCATTCCGTCCTTTGTGAACAGCATAATATGGCATTTTTCTTCTACTACTACTCTTATGAAATCTACTTTATACTCTTTTATTTTTCATTTTTCATACTTTTTTATAAATATATATATTTATAAAAAAAATAGGTTTACATTTTAATCAATTTTATTTTGAAATTTAATACCTTTTACTCTTAAAACAAGTGAATCATCTCGATATTCTAAATAATGTTTCATTGGAACATATTGAAACTCTTTAATTGCGGATGGAGACCAAATAATTTCAATATGATTCATACGATTGTTTAAAAAGAGTGTATTTAATAAATATTTGACAGGAATATTATATTTTCGAGATACTTCGACAACGTTACATATTTTTGATTTTAACTTTTTTACTAAATCTTCTTTCATAATATGTTCAATTTTATACTTTAATACTTCACACTTTTCATCTAAATAATTCTCAAATTCACTTATATTTAATTTGATTTCAAAATATTTATCTTCTTCATTTAATAAAACAATACCATCATAATAAATATGTACTAATATATTTTGTTCAAATTCCATATTTATTTAAAATATTTTAATATATGTACTAATTATTTATTTATATACTTTTTTTCTGTTCAAAACGATATTTTAATATTGCGGTGGTTCACTTCTTTTTATCAAATAAATAATTCCTAATGCGATTAAACCATAAAAAAATGGATCAGGTTCTGGATCTCGTGGTGGAGGCATTGAATAAAATCCTCTTTTTTGATATATTTTATTTTTTACAATTTGTCGAAACATTTTTTTTCTTTTTTACTTTTTATACTTTTTCTTTTATATTCAAAAAATAAAAAAAATGATTTTTTATATTCTTCTTTTTATTTATATCCAAATATAAAT
>JACCDI011978472.1_pt1 | contig 11899 bp, 10 predicted proteins | sample 7442791 | NCBI WGS metagenome assembly JACCDI01 (sample SAMN15323434, study PRJNA562643) | freshwater metagenome | isolation source: river surface water | place: USA:Blue River Watershed | collected 2017-08-15
TGGTATCATTACTAAGGCAATTGAAGAGGGATTAGAAGAGCGTAAGAGAGAGCGTGAAGAAGATGCAGACAAAGAAGGTGCAGCAGCTAAAGCAGCAGTAGATTCGACTGAAGAGATAGCTCCAAGAAGAAAAAAAGAAGAGACAGCAGAGAAATCAGCTGAGTAATAACAAAGGTTAACGGTAATGCGTACATGAATTATCGTGTACTCATTATTGTTAACCTTTTTTCAAATTAAAAATTTTAGAAAGAAAATATTATGTCAACAGTAACAATTAGTGCTGCAGATGTAAACAAGTTACGTTTACAAACTGGTGCAGGAATGATGGATTGTAAAAAAGCTTTAACTGAGTCTAATGGTGATTTTGAAGCAGCTATCGATTACTTACGTAAGAAAGGTGCTAAAGTAGCGGCTAGCCGTTCAGACAGAGATTCATTAGAAGGAGCAGTTATTGCTAAGACTACAGCTGATTCAAAGAGAGGTGTAGTTATTGAATTAAATTGTGAGACAGACTTCGTAGCTAAGAATGCTGAGTTCGTACAATTTGCTAACGAGATTGCTGATTTAGCAGTAGCTAATAACCCAGCTAACTTAGAAGCATTATTAGCATTATCATTAAACGGTGTTGTATTATCAGACATCATTTTAGATAAGACTGGTAAAATTGGTGAGAAGATCGGTGTATCTAAATACGAAATTTTAGAAGCAAATAAAGTAGTAGCATACATTCACGCTGGTAACCGTTTAGGTGTATTAGTTGGATTAAATTCAGATGCTAATGGTAAGGCTGATGAGGCTGGTAAAGATGTTGCAATGCAAATTGCTGCAATGAACCCAGTTGCATTAGATAAAGGTGATGTTGATGCTAACACAATCAACAGAGAATTAGAAATTGCTAAAGAGCAAATTCGTGCAGAAGGTAAGCCAGAAGAAATGGTTGAGAAAATTGCTCAAGGTAAATTAAACAAGTTCTACAAAGATTCAACATTATTGAATCAAGAGTTTGTGAAAGACAGTTCGAAATCAGTAGCACAAATGCTAAACGATATTGAAAAAGATCTTACAGTTACAGCGTTCAAGCGCGTTGCTTTAGGAGCTTAATTATTTGAATCCTCCCGAAATAATTCGGGAGGATTTTTTTTGTCTATATTTTACTAAGCAATACAAAACAAGAAATACAAAAGAATACTTCTTAAACTTAGTGGTGAGTCTTTGATGGGCAAGAAGCAATACGGTATTGACCCAGAGATGGTGAGCCAATATGCTTTAGACATTAAAGAAGTTGTACAAAGTGGTGTTGAGGTTGCAATTGTTATTGGTGGTGGTAACATCCACAGAGGTTTAGATGCAGAGAAAGGTGGCATGGATAGAGTTCAAGCTGACTACATGGGTATGTTAGCAACAGTCATCAATAGTATGGCTTTGCAAGATGCACTTGAGAAGGTTGATATCAAAACACGTTTACTATCTGCAATAAAGATGGAACAAATTTGTGAGCCATTTATTAGAAGAAGAGCAATACGACATTTAGAAAAAGGTCGTGTAGTAATTTTCGGAGCAGGTACGGGTAACCCTTATTTTACTACTGATACAGCAGCATCGTTAAGAGCAATCGAAATTGAAGCTGATGTAGTATTGAAAGGAACTAGAGTTGATGGTATTTATACCGCAGACCCTGAAAAAGATAAATCGGCAACACGTTACGATAAAATTTCTTTCACAGAAGTTTACGACAAAGGATTAAATGTGATGGATATGACAGCATTTACTCTTTGTCAAGAAAACAATTTACCTATTATTGTATTTGATATGAACAAGAAGAGCAACTTCTTAAAAGTTGCGAGTGGCGAAGATATTGGCACACTTGTTCACACGAAATAATTATTAAATATTAATTTAAAACATAAACAATTTTATGAGCGAATTAGTAAAAAAACAGCTTGAAGAAGCTAAAGAATTAATGAACAAAGCTGTTGATCACGTTGAAAACGAATTAACAAAAATCAGAGCTGGTAAAGCTAGTCCGCAGATGTTAGACGGCATTCACGTTGATTACTACGGAAGTCCGACTCCATTAGCACAAATCGCTAACATTAACACCCCAGATGCACGTACAATTGTTGTACAACCATGGGAGAAAAATATGATACCAGTAATTGAGAAAGCAATTTCTGATGCGAACTTGGGTATTAACCCACAGAACGATGGTATCGTTATTCGTTTAAGCATACCAGCATTAACAGAAGAGAGAAGAAAAGATTTAGTGAAGAAAGTTAAGGCAGAAGGTGAAGCAGGTAAAGTGGCTGTACGTAACATCCGTAAAGACACTAACGAAAGAATTAAGAAATTACAAAAAGAAGGAGTTTCAGAAGACGAAGTAAAAGTTGGAGAAACAGAAGTTCAAAAATTAACAGACAGTTATATTCTTAAAATCGATAAGCATATCGAGGTTAAGGAGAAAGATATAATGACCGTTTAATATTAGTCAATAGTAGCTAGTAGCTAGTAGCTAGACTAGCTACTAGCTACTAGCTACTAAAGTACTATCACATGGAATTAAGTCTCGGATTTTCATCTTGCCCCAATGATACATTCATATTTGATGCATTGTTGCATGGGAAAATAGATACCGAGGGACTTATATTCGTACCAGTAATTGAAGACGTAGAAAGTCTTAATCACAAAGCCAATCAACATTTATTAGACATTACAAAGCTTAGCTATCATGCTTATGCTTACTTGACACATCAATATAAATTATTGAATGTTGGGAGTGCGCTAGGGTTTGGAGTTGGTCCGCTTTTGATTAGTAATTCAAGATTCACAATTCAAAATTCAGAATTAGAGGGGAATTCAGAATTGAAGGTGGGGATACCTGGGCGATTGACTACAGCGAATTTTTTATTGAGCATAGCTTACCCAGAATTAAAGAATAAGGTAGAGATGGTGTTCTCAGAGATTGAGGGGGCTTTGCTGAAAGGGGAAATAGACTTAGGACTGATTATTCATGAGAATCGATTTACTTATGAGTCGAAAGGACTAAAGAAGGTAAGAGATTTGGGTGAATATTGGGAAGAGTTATCGGGTGCTGCGATACCATTAGGCGGCATAGTAGTGAGTAGAAAATTCGATGAAGCTACTCAAATGAAAATCGATAGAGTTTTAAGAAGAAGTATAGAGTTTGCATTTGCAAATAGAAGATCATCGTACGATTTTGTGCGAGCACATTCTCAAGAGATGAGCGAAGAAGTAATGTATAAACATATCGATTTATACGTTAATCAATATTCAATAGATTTAGGTGAAGAGGGAATAAAGGCGATACATACCTTATTTGACAAGGCTGTTGAGCAGGGTGTTATTCAGAATTACGAATCAGACTTTTTAGTTAAAAAACAATAATATGATAATTATAACAGGAGCTGCGGGCTTTGTCGGTAGCTGTTTAGTGCAAAAGCTAAACGATGAAGGTTATACTGATTTGGTATTGGTTGATGATTTCAATCAAGAGCAAAAGCATAGAAATTTAGCAGGTAAGAAATTCAAAGAGAAGGTTGACAGAGAACAATTTATGACTTGGTTAGACGAGCATCATAAATTCGTGCAATTCATCTTTCATATAGGTGCTAGAACCGATACGACAGAGTTCAATAAGGAATTATTGTGGAAATTGAACACCGATTATACCAAAGCGATTTGGAAGAGATGTGCTGAATATGGTATAGGTTTGGTTTATGCATCATCTGCAGCTACTTATGGTTTAGGTGAATATGGTTATACGGATGATCACAACTTTATAGAGAAGTTAATACCATTAAACCCTTATGGTGATTCAAAGAATGAGTTCGATAAATGGGCTTTGAAGGAGGAGAAGAAGCCATATTTCTGGGTCGGACTTAAGTTCTTCAATGTTTATGGTCCCAATGAGTACCACAAATCGAGAATGGCATCGGTAATCTATCATGCATATAATCAGATAAGCAAAACAGCAGAGATGAAGCTGTTTAAATCGCACAACCCTGATTATAAAGATGGGGAGCAGATGAGAGATTTCATTTACGTAAAAGATGTTGTGGAAGTATTGTTTTACTTTATGTTATTACGTAAGAAGTCAGGCATTTACAACTTAGGATCAGGCAAGGCGAGAACTTTCAAAGATCTAGTAAAAGCAACTTTTGCTGCCATGGGTGTTGAAGAGAAGATCAGTTATATAGACACGCCGGCAGATATTAGAGATAAGTACCAATATTTCACTGAGGCCGATATGCAAAAATTAAGGTCGATCGGATTTTCGAAAGCCTTCCATTCGCTCGAAGAAGGCGTCGAAGATTATGTGAAAAACTACTTGAAAAATGATAAAATAATGTAAAAATTAAAGCCGTAAATACGCAGTATAAGTGAGGATTTACGGCTTTAATTTTTATGTGTTTTTTGTAATTTTTGGTAATATTTTATTTAAAAAATATTGCAGTCCAACTACAGAAATATTTCTTTTTAGTAAATAAATTTCTTCGTTACTTGGAGTAATAATGAAATTATTTTTACAAGATAAATCATTTATTGATTCTGTTAAACCCCTAGAAATACTTGGTGATAGAGAGTATTTGATTTCTATAGTTGCAATAACTTTTACACCTTTAATTAAAATTAAATCTACTTCAGCACCATCTTGAGTTCTGTAAAAAAATGGTTTAATATTGTTAGGTAATAATTGAATAATTTGTTCAACTACGTAACCTTCGAATGAGTAACCAACGAGTGCGTGATTGTGTAATTGTCGACTGCTATTAATGTCGTTCAAATAATGAAATATACCGGAGTCGCGAATGTATAATTTCGGACTTTTAACCAAGCGTTTTTTAGTATTGATATGATACGAACTTAATCTACGAATCATGTATGAAGCTTCGAGAAAGTCAAGATATTTATTTATTGTTGAATGACTGACATCTAAGCTTTTAGATATAGCATCAACATTTAATATTTGAGCATGATAATGAGCGATCATTCGCCACATTCTAAACATTAATTGTGATGAAATACTGGTGTCGAACATATTATTCAAATCACGCTCAACAAAGGTTTTCATAAAACCATCGTGCCATGTAAATACATCTGCATCTGTTTTAGCTTTCCATGCATCTGGGAAACCACCACGTAACCAATGTTTCTTTAAAGTAGTTGATTGTTGTTTAAGTTCAGTTAAATTAAAAGGATGTGCTTCAATGAAGATGATACGCCCAGCTAGTGTTTCAGAACTCCCTTTAACAAAATCTAATGCCGCAGAACCCAATAGTAAATACTTACCTTTCTTTTTATTCTTATCGATTACAGAACGAAGTATTGGAAATAAATCAGGCATTCGTTGCACTTCATCTATAACGAAATCTTCTTTAGTATTTAAGAATAATAATTCAGGGTCGTAAAATTTATTTCTATCAGCAGGACTTTCTAAATCGTAGTAGTAGGTGCTTCCTTTCTTTTTAGATTTCATTATTTTTTTGGCAATAGTAGTCTTGCCACATTGACGTGGGCCTAGTATACCAACTGCCGGAAACTGCTTTAAATGCTTTGTAATTAAGCTTTCTATTCGTCTTTCTAACATATACAAATGTAAAATTATTCCCGTAATTCTCCAATCAAACTGAGGATTTTCGGTATTAAATTTTACTTTATTGTTTATTGTCCTGCTTTTTTAAGATTTTTCAAACAAAAAGCCACGTTTAAAGCTTCATTTAATAGCTTTTTATACTTATCAATTAGTATATTTGCAATTCATTTTTAGCAGGTATTATATACAATTTATTGAATATGAGAGAAATACAATTCCGTGAAGCTTTGAGAGAAGCCATGAACGAAGAGATGAGAAAAGACGAAAACATCTTCTTAATGGGAGAAGAAGTTGCAGAATATAACGGTGCTTACAAGGTTAGTCAGGGTATGTTAGCTGAGTTTGGCGCGAAGAGGGTGATAGATACCCCAATTTCAGAATTAGGTTTCGCGGGTATAGGTGTAGGTGCAGCGATGAACGGATTAAAGCCAATTATTGAGTTCATGACTTTCAATTTCTCATTAGTAGCAATTGACCAAGTAGTGAATGCCGCAGCTAAGATGATGTCAATGAGTGGTGGTCAATACTCGGTGCCAATTGTATTTCGTGGTCCTACTGGTAATGCAGGTATGTTAAGTTCACAGCACTCACAAAACTTTGAGTCGTGGTATGCAAACTGTCCGGGATTGAAAGTAGTAGTACCATCGAACCCATATGATGCAAAAGGATTATTAAAAAGTTCAATACTTGATCCAGATCCAGTTATTTTCATGGAGTCTGAGTTAATGTACGGAGATAAAGGATTTGTACCAGAAGAAGAATATTACATTCCGATTGGTAAAGCAAATGTTGTACAAGAAGGTACAGATGTAACAATCGTAACTTTCGGTAAGATGTTAAAAGTAGTGATGGCTGCAGCTGCAGAATTAGCGAAAGAAGGCATCAACGCAGAAGTTATCGATTTACGTTCAGTACGCCCTATTGATTACCCAACAGTAATTGAGTCGATTCGTAAAACAAACCGTATGGTATTCGTAGAAGAGTCGTGGCCATTAGGATCAATCGCTACAGAGGTTGCATTCAAAGTACAAAAAGATGCATTCGATTATTTAGATGCTCCGATTTTAAGAGTAATGGGTGGTGATGTTCCATTGCCATATGCACCTACTTTGATTGAAGAGTACTTACCGAATCCGGCGAAGGTGATAAAGGCGGTGAAGGAAGTGATGTACGTTTCAAAGTAGTACAAAAGTAGCTAGTAGCTAGTAGCTAGACTGGGGGACTAATTACTATTTTTTAGTGATTAAATCTTGGAGAAATATTTATAGGAGTTGCAAGAAATTGTGACTCCTTTTTTATTTAGCTTTTTCAATAAACTTTAGAAAGTAAGTGCCGACATTTTCTTGTTTTTTCTCTTTGGGTAATGCTTGAAATTCATTGTAAAGTTCTTCATCTTCGTAATAAAGAAGTTCTAATAAATATTGATACCAAAATTTCGAAATCTTACCGTTTTTATTTAAATCAATAACATAAGTATGGTCAGGCTTAATTATTTGATTTATATCATATTTTAGAGAATCATTTTTAATAGAATTTACTTTATTGAAACTATATACTACAGCACTGGTGATTGCTGCACCAATTACTCCACCTAATATACTTCCCATTAATACAGCTGAATTAACATCATTTACAGCAACGTTTGGATCATAACTTTGAATAATCATGAATCTACTAATGAGTAAAATTTTAGAAGCAGAAATGGAATAATTCTTATGTAAATATCTATCGAAAACATAAATATTATTTCCATCACAATAACCAAAATTGTTTTTTATTAAAGGTGCAGATGTTACTCTTTTTTGATTTGCTTGTAAGTTTACTCCGATAATTTCGTAATAACCACCACCATTATTTTTAATAGCATTTTCAGTTTTGGGTCTAACAATAAGTTCGTAGTCAATACTCGGAGAATTATTTAAAAATTCTTCATAGGTTTTATAAATACCCTTATTGAATTTATTAGTATTTAATATAGCTTGTGCGAATAAGCTTTCAGAAATAAAAAAAATTAAAAATAGGCTAATAAAAATATAAGTAACTGATTTTAACCTATCATAATTTTGTTGAAAAAATTGCTTGTGCATATCTAGAAATATTATTCAATTTAGTGAATATTTATAAATATGTTGAGTTATAATAAAATCATTGCTTCAGAACTAGGAGTTCGTGAGCAGCAGGTAGAAGCAACCGTTGCATTGTTAGATGAAGGTGCAACCATTCCATTTATTTCGAGATATAGAAAAGAAGTTACGGGTACTTTAGATGAAGTACAAGTTGCAACTATTCGTGATAGAATTACACAGTTAAGAGAATTAGATAAACGTAGAGAAGCGATTTTAAAATCGTTAGAAGAGATGGGTAAACTCAGTGATGAGTTGAAAGAAAAAATCGAAGCAGCAGATTCATTAACGGTATTAGAAGATTTGTATTTACCATACAGACCTAAGCGTAAAACAAAAGCAAGCGTTGCAAAAGAAAAAGGCTTAGAACCATTAGCCCTAGAAATCTTCGAACAGGAAAATAAGAATCCGATCGTACTCGCAGAAAAATTTATTGATGCAGAGAAAGGTGTAAATACTATTGAAGAAGCATTACAAGGAGCGAGAGATATTATAGCAGAGAAAATTTCTGAAGATGCTGAAGCACGTGCAAAAGTGCGTGAGATATTTTTAACAAAAGGATTGTTTAGATCGAAAGTTATAAAGGGTAAAGAAGAAGAAGGCATCAAATACAAAGATTATTATGAGTGGTCAGAGTCTGTTAAAGATGCGCCATCACATAGAATATTAGCATTGCGTAGAGGTGAAAAAGAATTGTTCTTATCGTTAGAGATTTCACCTGATGAAGAAGAGACAATAGAAATATTAAATCGGATGTTTGTGAAATCAAACAATGCATGCGCCGATGAAGTGCGTGCTGCTTTGAAAGACGGATACAAGCGTTTGCTTGCACCATCCATCGAAACAGAAACAAGAGTATTTACAAAAGCGAAAGCCGATGAAGAAGCGATTAAGGTTTTCGCTGAAAATGCTCGCCAGCTATTGCTTTCAGCGCCATTGGGGCAAAAAAGAACATTGGCGATTGACCCCGGATTTAGAACAGGTTGTAAAGTAGTGTGTTTAGATGAGCAAGGAAAGTTGTTAGAGAATACCACTATTTATCCGCATGAGCCACAAAAGAAATTATTAGAAGCGCAAGCAATCATTAAACAGTTAGTTGATAAATACAATATTGAATCGATAGCGATTGGTAATGGTACTGCAGGTAGAGAGACTGAAGCGATTGTACGTGCGATGAATTTACCAAACGTATTAGTAGTGATGGTGAATGAAAGTGGAGCATCTATTTATTCTGCTTCGGATGTTGCAAGAGAAGAATTCCCAGATCATGATATTACAGTTAGAGGTGCAGTGTCGATTGGTAGAAGGTTGATGGATCCATTAGCGGAGTTAGTAAAAATTGATCCGAAGTCAATCGGCGTTGGACAATATCAGCACGATGTAGATCAAAATAAATTACAAAAATCATTAGACGATGTAGTGAGTAGTTCGGTGAATGCAGTGGGTGTAGAATTGAATACAGCGTCGAAACAATTGTTATCATATGTATCTGGACTAGGTGCTGTGTTAGCACAAAACATTATTGATTACAGAAATGCAAACGGTGCATTTAAGTCAAGATCAGAATTGAAAAAAGTTGCACGTTTAGGTGATAAAGCATTTGAGCAAGCAGCCGGATTCTTACGTATACGTGGTGCTGTAAATCCTTTAGATGCAAGTGCTGTGCACCCTGAACGTTATTCGCTTGTAGAGCAAATGGCGAAAGATTTACAATGCTCAGTAACTGATTTAATGAGTAGCGATGAACTGCGTAAAAAATTAGATTTGAATAAATACGTATCTGATGAAGTAGGCTTGCCAACTTTAAAAGATATCATGAGTGAATTATCGAAACCAGGTCGTGACCCTCGTGAGCAATTTGAAATCATACAATTTACAGATGGTGTAAATAGCATCGAAGATTTAAGAGTAGGTATGCAATTAACGGGCATCGTTACTAACTTAACAAAGTTCGGAGCCTTTGTAGATATTGGTGTTCATCAAGATGGCTTAGTACACGTATCACATATTTCGAATACATTTATTGATGACCCTGCAAAGGTTTTGAAGGTACAGCAGAAAGTAAAAGTTTCAGTTTTAGAGGTGGATGTTGCAAGAAAAAGAATTTCATTATCGATGAAGAGCGAGTCTGCACCAAAGCCTAAATCACAACAAAGAAAAGAAGGTCAGCCACAGAAATCTGATGAGCAAAGTATGAAAGAGAAATTGGCGATGTTAGCGTCGAAGTTTGGGAAATAATTACTTCGGAAAATTAATTTCATCATTCACTATAAACACTGAAGGAAATTCTTTTTCAACTTTCTTCATGAGTTTATAAGCTTCGAGTCTAGTTCTGAAATCTCCTACGCGTAAGCGGAAGTATGGTTGTTGATAGATCAAATACGATTCAACTTCAGGGTGAAGTTGTGCGAATTTTGATTTAAGTTCTAATGCTTCAGTTCTATTACCTCCGTAATATAATTGAACTCTGAAGCCTTGAATGCTTGGTTTCTGTTGATCTAATTCTAATTTCTTTTGAAGTAGTAAATCTACTTTGTTATCGATGATCATATTTAGTTTAGCACTATCTTGTGACCAAGCGAAATTTGAAAGAAGAATAAAGATAAACAGAAACCTAGTCTTCATAATTTATACTGTTTCGGCAGCGCCGTGACAATTCTTATATTTTTTACCACTACCACAAGGGCAAGGATCGTTTCTACCTGTTTTTTGTTCAACACGTACTGGCTGTGCTTTTGGTTGAGGCATATCAGGTATACCACCCGCACTAGGGTCAGCTATTGAATTCTCTGGTCTACTCGTTTTTACTTTACTATCATTACGTGGCATGCTACGTGCTTCTTTCACATCATCGGCTGATGCTTGAGAAGGTATGCTACCTTTAAATATAAAACTCAAAGTATCTTTATTAACAGTTGAAATCATTTGCTTAAATAATTCAAACGATTCGAACTTATAAATTAATAAAGGATCTTTTTGTTCGTACACAGCATTTTGAACAGACTGTTTTAACTCGTCCATTTCACGTAAGTGTTCTTTCCATGCATCATCAATCAATGCAAGTACGACAGAACGTTCGAATGATTTTACTAAATCTTTACCTTGAGTATCGTATGCTTTTTTAAGATTAGTTGTGATTTGAATTTGCTTGATACCATCAGTGAATGGCACTACAATATTCTCTATTGTTTGTCCGCGGTTCTCATAAACATCTTTCACCACCGGGAAAGTCATCTCAGCCATGCGAGCTGATTTACGTTGGTAGAAGTCATTTAATTGATGATACAACTGATCAACAATTTTATCTGATTTAGAATTCAAAAATTCATCTTCGCTAAATTCAACATCAACAGAGAACAAACGAATCATTTCTAATCTGAAGCCTTCGTAATTTTTCTCTTCTTGATATTGAGCAACTAATTCTTCGCAGATATCGATTAACATATTATCGATGTCAACATCTAAACGTTCACCGAATAATGCATTATGACGTTTGTTATAAATTACTGAACGTTGTGAGTTCATCACATCATCGTACTCTAATAAACGCTTACGAATACCGAAGTTATTTTCTTCTACTTTTTTCTGAGCACGTTCAATAGATTTAGTAATCATTGAATGTTGAATTACTTCACCTTCTTCTAGTCCCATACGATCCATCAACGATGCAATTCTACCAGAACCAAACATCCTCATTAAATCATCTTCTAATGAAACGAAGAATTGAGAAGAACCTGGGTCACCTTGACGACCCGCACGACCTCTTAACTGTCTATCAACACGACGTGAATCATGTCTCTCAGTACCAATAATTGCAAGTCCGCCTGCCTCTTTCACATTCTCACCCAACTTAATGTCGGTACCACGACCCGCCATGTTAGTAGCGATAGTTACTGTACCCGACTTACCAGCTTCAGCAACAATATCGGCTTCTTTCTGGTGAAGTTTCGCGTTCAATACTTGGTGTTTAATACCGCGTAGTTTCAACATTCTACTTAACAACTCAGAAATCTCTACCGAAGTAGTACCCACTAATACAGGTCTTCCTTTCGATGTAAGCTCTACGATTTCTTCAACAACTGCATTGTATTTTTCACGCTTCGTTTTGTAAACTTTATCTTCATTGTCTTTACGTGAAACAGGTCTGTTTGTTGGAATTTCAACA
>JACCDI011262134.1_pt1 | contig 11895 bp, 7 predicted proteins | sample 7442791 | NCBI WGS metagenome assembly JACCDI01 (sample SAMN15323434, study PRJNA562643) | freshwater metagenome | isolation source: river surface water | place: USA:Blue River Watershed | collected 2017-08-15
CAAACTTCCCACAAACTAAACATTCAATAATCACATCAAGTGATCACTTGATTAATTTCTTAGCATATACAGGACCATAATTAATTGTGAAAATAAATTGGATGATCAATAATATGGATAATATTTTTTATTACCACAATGTAATGATTGGAATATCAAGTATAATTCATTGAATATTTTAGGATATATTGAAGTACAACTGAGGTTACAGTGAAGGGAAACTTAAAATTTTCTTGTAGCTGGAAATGTTGAAATAGAAAAATTGAATTAATATATTATTTATAATGCTTCATCATTACATATTTTGCCTTTATCAATCTTTGTTGCCACATTTATTTGTTTTATTTAGTCAAATTTGTGTAGATACAATAATATTGAACCAGTTACAATATAATATGGTGTTACAATGGTATTTATGTTGTAATGAGCTTATACTGTTTGTACATACCTAAATGATTACTATCAATATTAATTGGTTCTAACAAGATGAACCAATAGCAAGTTTGGATTTAAAATTATATCATGTCAGCAAAGGGATTATTACAGATTTATGAGAGGGTTTCATCACTTTTAATCTTGAGCTCAAGAGAATTTATTCAAGATATGGATTTTAACAAGGTAAAGGAAGTAGAGATTGCAATGTCAGCTTTAGTAAGAATTTCTATTCCAGTCAACAATCACAATCATCATTTTATTCTCAATAACCATGAGATAATTTCATTTCATACAAAACTTACTCTTGGCTTTAATCATCCCTGACACTTGCTTGATTAGATATGTTAAATCCATCAATAGAAAATGGATAATTACAAGTACTTGAAAATCATTGCCCATTTTTGACCTTGTCATCCCAGAAATGATTCACCATGAACAAAGCCACTAAAAACTGTCTCATGTAATTTTATCAAACTTTTCAGAGGCTTAGGTGGATTGTAAAGGAGGAGGGTCAAACAAGAAAGTGCATTTTTCTAGTACTCATGACTGCGATTAACCTTGGAAAGATCTATTCACCTTTTTCATTCATCTTCATTACATAGTAGTCTGATACCTTTTGAGATTTCTTGGTTGATTTAATCTGTACATACATGCATATGGCAATAATATTCAATTATGCTCAACAGTCAAGACAGATCTTTTTAGGTAAACAGTCAAAAGATAGAAAAGGTTACACAAGGAGACTTGGACCTTGGATATGATGCAGGACAAAGTGGGCTTGCCTTGAAACAAGGACATTGGTGCACTCTTTCAATGAGATGAATCCTACAAAAATAATTTTCTTATTGGCCTAAGGAAATTCAAATGTGATTCACACTCACAAATAGTAATCTTTCTCATTCTTCAAATCCATTGATCTAAACTACTACAATAGTACTTGGGATTGTTTTCTGTACATATTTTGTTTGCTAAGCAGTAGAAAGACAGACATAGTTACAACAGTATCTTGGGGGAAATTCATGGAGAATGAGGGCTCATATTGTGATCAGAAGAGGTAGATAGATTCTTATCAAAAACGTAAAATATTAATTTCAAATAGTTCAAGTTGGTTCAAATTCAGTTGTGATGAACATTAGATGAAAACCTCTACTTCCATTGACCCATTGAAAGTAGTTAAGTGTTAGAAATAAGGCACTGAATGAAAAAATGACTAACAGAAAAGAACTAGAATCAATGACATGTTATTGCTACACCAACCAAGTTTGAAAAATCTCAACAATTTGTCCTTGTTGGCATTTTACTTGTCCCATAACCTTGAAGAGCCGTTTTTGTAGTTTTAAAGCATAATATAAAATGGTCAAAGCTAATTATGTCTGTAAAAATCACATTCATCTGTAAGAGAACAAAATTGTAAATATACTTGGATTTTTACTATAAGATAATTTGACACTTCATACTTCCATATTAAATTGGCGTGAAGTACAAATTGAAAATTGTAATTGATTGCTCATGGGTGTCACATTACATTTACAAATAAATAAGAAACTTTTGAATATTTTGACAAAATGATTAGCTATTAGATTGAAATGGCACAGTTGTGGTAAAAAACAAAAGTACTTTTTGTCAAGATTGCATTTTTTAATGAATTGTAATTATGGTGAAATGATCTATTTCACACTGCAGCTGTATCTCTTTGTCAGATAGATATCAATGACAAATGAAGAACCCCTGGAGTTGTGCTAATTTTTTGAAATGGAACCTTAGGTACCATGTTATTCTTGCTCATAATATGTAGAATATGTAGATGTCAAACTTCTGATAAAAACTTCCTTGAAAATGTTTCAATATTGTTACAGATGTTTACTTTGACTTGATGGAAAAATATGTTTCACAAATGTTGTTGGGAATAAAAATATGTATTTCTACCTATGTGTTGAGTCAACATATTTTCTACATAAGCATTTGTCTGTGAAAAATTATATTCCACCACATAAAATAATAAATATGACCGATTATTATGTCTTCTTTTCAGTTTTGACCGAAAATCTCTTAGATTGAAATCAAAACCATGATTTTGTGTTAATCTATTTTCATTCAAGCGAATTTAACATGAAATAGCTTATAATTTCCAAAGTGAGAATAAATTATTGCTTATTCAAAAAGTTATCTCAAACAAATGTCGATAATGAATATAATGTATCATCTCTGATACTATGATAGCTATTATCATGATCAAGATATTAAAATAAAGGACCTGTTTTCATCCAAACTAATAGATCATGAATGAAAATAGTCCTCTTTTGAATTATGTAATTCAAGGATCAGCTAGAAAATTTAGCAAATAGGAACATATCCCATTGAAATGGATAGAGTAGAATACTTTTCTGATTATCTTATGTTAAGTTGTAATTAAGATTAACTTTACAACTGGGTTGTAAGCATTGTTAAAGGCTTTTGCCTTTTTTGTTGGAGAAATTGATTCAAAATTGCAATCATAATTCCTTTCCTGGAAGACAATGGAATGGTAATGTGTTTTAGAAAATTTTTGTTATGTGGAATCAAACAACTTAGGAACTATCACCAATATTATTCATGATAGTTGACTATCACAGATAATATCGGTGATAGTGGATTATTACAGTTAATATTGGTAAAAATTGACAGTTAGATTAAATGATAATAATAATTAACTGTCACCAAAATCATCTTCCATATCGACCTATCACAGATAATATTTGCAATAGTTAACTATCACAGAAAATATCTGTGATAATCAACCATCACCATTATTTTTAGTCCGCAACTGTGCAATTGAAAACTCTAATATTGTGAAAATAATGTTGCTAATCCACTATCTTTCTGGCATTATATGACCTGTTACTGTTACCTCCCCAAAACCAAGGTTACTCGTAATTTGTTAAAAGAGAAAAGTGTGTCATGGTGCAACAGGTCACTTAATCACTTTCTACTATATGATGTCACCCAATGTCCACAACTGGCATAATTTCAACAAAATCAATAAAAAAGTATGCTCAGGTGATCCTCACAAAATGCACCACACAAAGCTAAGTACAGTATACACACCTGTTGCAGTACTTGGATGATACAAAGACTCAATGTATGTCAAATGCAACACTTTTTGGAACTGAACAAACCATGCATATCATATGCATGTTAACTATGATGATCATGTGCATGCCCAATGTAAAAAGGGTACAATTGAATTGGCTTAACTACAAACTACAAAACACACCTATTTGAATGTGAATTATACACCTGAGCATGTGACAATCCTATGGAAATGATATCATTGCTTGTATGAGGGAAGAAGGTGGAGCCCCTCTGTCAAATTTCTCCTTTTTTCCTTCAACTTTGGTTTTGTGACTTTTATACCCTCAAGTATCAAGCCCAAAGAGTTGCTTGTGGATTTAAATCTGACCCCTCTCCCAAGGACACCAGAAAGACTCTACTACCTATAAGATAAAGTTTAGTAACATTTCCTGTGAGTGTGTGAAGCAACATCTTTACTTATCTCAGAGTAGGGAATCATATATTCAATGGATGATGGCCTACAAGAACCTACTCAAGAAGACAGCCTTTGAGAAGAAGTATAAATCTTTGTTGAGTTTTCTTTGTCATAGAAGATCCTAAAGATGAAGATGCACTGAGTAGTAAATTGTGCTCACAAACCATGTTGATAAGTGCAAGTTTTTACAAAAGCCATGACCATGTATGTTGTATGTTTTGACTGCTTAACCACTTACTTGACCCTACTGCAGAATACATGTTGGAACAGATTGAAAACAAAAGAATGAGGACCCTTCTACTCCAAAGTAGACATCACATGATGTTGCAAACAGTGCTGTGTGTATTACAAAATTAAATCAACTGTTACTAAATTTCCAACCTTCATGCAATTCTATTTTCACAAAGCTCAAGGACTTAGTGCACACATTCCTGACTTATGCCTATGATAATAATCAATGCCTCCAGTATACACCTTGAAAGGTAGGTACTGTAATAGGCTACTATCAATACATGCTCCACTCTGCTGCTTTGCATCATTGATCATTTATGATTTGCATACATTGCCTACCATCAAATTAATTGCAATTTATGAGGTATTCCTCCTAAAAGCTAGTACTGTCTTAATATTACATACCAAAACATGCTTTTTACATTTACAAAAACTTCTCTTTCAAAGTACATGTTGTGAAAAACAAATTTTCAGTATGGACGCAATATTTTTTTACAACTACAATGAAAATTGGGTTAATACAATACTGTGCTGGGAGTCTGCCTGCATATATGTTAAAGTATGTGTCACAACACCACGTACTAGTTCATAATAAAATTGTCCACCATGATGAACATGTGTATCCCCTATGGGACAGAAGATACACTTAAATTAACTGCTCACTGCAATATACACCTATGGGGAGCATCATATACCTCCAAAAGTAGAAGAATTTTATTGCAAAACGAATATTGCCAGTACAACTGAAGTAGAGGGATCCCCCTCTACAAGTGCATATGGCCAAAACTGACTGTTGATATATACAGTATTCTTTTTTGTACTGAATATTGACTTTAAAATAATCCTTTGTATTTAATTACTAATAGATTGTTGGTCTTTAAAGCGTTGGTATTGAATACTGTGTTGTATTTAAAGATGACCAAGGCTGAAAATGAACATGCATGAGAATTGCTGCTCTGATTTTCAAGACAATCTTCTCTTCTTCATTACCACTCATCATATCTGAACAAATTTCCTCAAATATCAAACAAGAAAACTCTGAACACAATTCTCTGCATTTAAGCCTTTTTTTGCTACATTCCTACTACCTCTGAGAAAGGTAAAAAGGATGTAGCTACATTGATGTAAAATTCAGTGATGGATCCCACAAGAAAATTCTCTCTTTCTCTCAAAGACAGGTCCAGCGGATGATCAAGACAAATTACAAAATTGCAGTAGCAAAAACAAGGTAGAAGGCAAGGCCATACAAGCCCTTGCAAAGGAAAGTTTGGGTACAAACCAAGAGGCAATACTCATCAACTATCTGCCAATAAGAGGACTCTCATCAAATCAGGCTTGAGTATGTTTCAATAACTTATTAGATTACTTGATCCAACTGTACCCCATTTATGGGATTAGATTGTAAGCAACAGTCAAACTTTGGAACAAAAATGCATTGTTGACCCTACAGTAATAACTATCTACAAAGAAATGAACCTTGAATGGTGTCACACACAAGCATGTCTTTCAATATGAAAACAATACATACATTTCAATTCATTCAAACCTGTTGGATTGAGTTTGCATATTTTGACTCCATGACAAACCAAAATATACCAGTACACAAATGCTTACCTTAGAAGTAGGTACAATGTTTCCAACTCCTTTTGACAAGGAAGATCTAGAGATGATGCCTATATCTTGGTAAACTCAACTTAAGATGACCATGGATTGGATCACACATGACTCAGAAGAATTATGTAATTTATTAGCTAGAGTCTATTGAGGCTCAACATCTAATCAAAAACAACAACCCATGAAACCAATGAGACACCCCAATAAGACACCTCAAGGAAAAGATAATGAAAAATCTACTGAATGCAAGTACTATAAGCACAGTAAGCCACATGGTAATTGTTACAGTAAAATGAATCACACACTGCAATGACTGCAAGCAGGATATACATCCAACAGTGTACTGGTGGAGTCTAAAAATAAGGTGGACACAGCTACTTTTGCCCTGCTAATCATGAAGTAGGACGATTCACATTCCAAGTAAAAACTTCATACAAAGCATAAGTAAACTAGTAGTAGTGATTTTGAGGACACAGAATGACTCATTGAGACTGAAGCACATGACATTGGATATTCCCTGAAATTCCAATACAAGTATTATTTGTACTGTTGGACCATAATTATGAAAAAAAGATGTACAATATCTAGTGGACATAATAGACTAATTACAACAAGACTGACACCAAGTATAGTATCAAACTGTACAAACACACCTAATACTGGGCAACAAGACTTATTTAATCTAGTCACTAAGTAGGAGGAAGTGTTTTGTGGCATGTTAGAAAGAATATCTGACCAAGTAACACCAAATGCATTTATGAGTATACACAGATGATGTCATAGTACTAACTAAAGGCTGCCTAACTTACCATATAAACAAACCTGCATCAGTGCTCAAGTGCCTATGAGGGAAGGCTCAAAGGTAAATATTACATAATCTATATTTGCTACTAATACTTCCAATTTAAGCTAAAAGCTTAGTGAATATGGTATACAGCCTGAAGATAAAAATAAACAATTAATTCTCTTAAAAACACATGTACATCATGGCAATTTTTAGATATGGTACAATACTACTGCAATTTGTTGGAAAAAGCACATTGAGTTACTCACAAGTCTTGCAGCCCTAGTACAAAAGGCTGAGACAACTAATGCCAAGAAACAAAAGCTGTTTGTCTGGACAAGTGATTTACTAGAATTAAAGACTGACATCACAAGAAGTGATGCTTGAGTATCAAGACATTGAATTAATCTTACTAGCAAGCACCTTCCAGGAGGAAGACATTGTTCAGCACAATAATCCAATCTCCTTTGTCTGACCCCAGATTAAGTATACTATGACTGAATTAGTATCATGTGATGTTACAAACACACTTGAAAGATTGAAAAGATCTTATGGGACCACCTATACAATATTCAGAGACCAAGATTTTTTACTGGCAAAGACATTATGCAATGTATCAGATAGAGTGCTATTATGGTGACTCCTCTAAGAAGGGTTTGGCCAAGACTGTATACATACAGGGTATACATAAAACAGTTGCAGACATTTTTAGTCAACTGGACCAAGTTCCCACAAAACTAGTTAAAAATGTTCACATAATCTAATAGACAATGATGGCATGAATGTCTAATTTTTACACCAAGTAAAACTACAAAGTCCGTCATTTTGTAATGATAAAAGAAATACCATTTTTTTACAATTTATTTGACTGTTGCACAGATAGCTAAAGAACAGCAATGAGGTAACTTTTGAATGAACATTTTGTAAATCTCAGCAGATGACAAACCAATAAATGTAGATGATGTTGAAGTAATTACGTACACGGAAAAACGGTCACACCAACCAGTATGATACTCTGGTATGATCATTACTTAAAGCACACTGGTCATACTAAGCTGGAAGTGACCCTTAGAGCAAGTTGTAAGGATATGCATACCTCCATAAGTAATCATGCTCTTATGTGCAAAATAAAAAATATCAAAGTAACAAGGCAAATATGATTAAGTACAGTATACTACCATGTAAGAAAGCAGTAGTAGTCCTGTGGAAGACACTTTGTATTGATTGCATTGGTCCATATACAATCAGGACCAATGATGGTATTGATTTGACTTCATGTGTGTTACATTGATTGACCAAGCCACAGGCTAGTCCAAGATGGAACACATTCCTACATTAGATATCATCTCAGACAATGACAAAGTGAATAGAAAGGTGTTGGATGAATAATGTTTGGCAAGGATTTCCTGAACAATTAATTATTGCCAGTTGAGCAAACACCCACAACCATGGGAAGTTTTATTTGTTGACAACAGTAGTAAATTTAGACCCAGATATTATCAAGAAATTTATCTTATGCCTCATAGTCTCTTTGCAGCACCTATCACACAGACTGAAGTCTACATCTGATGCAGTAGTATTCCAAAGGAACATGCTATTCAACATACCTTTAATTATATACTGCCAATTGGAGTGTGTTTACATGATGTAGACAAAAGGAAGTATTCTACAATATCTAATGTACAAATTAAAAATATCAGGTCCATGACTATTGTATAAAGGACAAAGTATTCTGTGTGAGAGGATGAGTTACAGATCAGAACCCAAAATCAAAATGCCTTTTGTCACTATACAACTCTACACAAATGGGATCATAAGGACTCCATGTAACAACCAACTGAATGCTGAATGGATAAACATAAGGAGACTCACTCTGTACTACAATTGTACAGAGTAATTTCAGGTAAAAAGTACATAAAAATTATGATGTTGTCCCTACTTTCTACTAGAATGTAAACTTTAGTCATTTTAGCATACACATGGCTACTCACTAAACTGACTGCAGGTTTCACCTAGATTTCTATGTTATTTAAAAAATAACTTATAATAGTAGTACAAATCATTGAAAAAGATTTGACACCATCATTGTCATGTGTCATATGCAATGCAATTTTTGCTAGAAAGCTGTATTTTACTAGTGCAATCCTTTAATCAACAATTTTCCAAAATTAACAACAATTTACTGACAATATTGTTTTATCTTGATGCTGGAATTCAGATTGTTGACAATTATTTCATCAAATTTAAGTTACCTCTCTCAACTCATCACTCTTGTTTTCTCTAGAGGATTAATCCTTCTCCAAGGCAGCAAAGATTCAATTCAACAAAGAAATCCCAGCAAAGCAGGGATTCAATACTTTTGTCTTGAAAAACATAGTAATCATAGTATTGGTTTTCCTACTTCTACTATGCCATTTTAATGCAATAATAATTTGTATTTCAGTAGAAAACAAAAAGAACATCTATTAATAAGAATACATGGGGTGGCATATTTTGTCTTTGATCATTAGCTAGCAATAGGAAGAAGCCCAAACTACTTTGTAGGAGTTCTTACACAATATTTACTAAAATGAGAACCAGTTAACTTTCAGAATGAAATAATACACATAAATGATGGGAAATGGTGAGAACTCTTCCTCACGAATTCAGGTGAGTTTAATTGATTGAAGGTGAAAAATGGGTGGAAATGCTGAATCATTGATTTGGGAAATTATTTATTCACTAAGACTCCTACAAATCATTGGGGGATATTGAAGCACTCGTGATTCCCAATTGGTAGACATCAAGATTGTGAAGGTGTCATATATTACAAAACTTACAAGTTATAGGGGGTGTGAGATAAAATTGTAGTTGGACTTGCTGTGGAACTTTGGGACATTGGTTTTGTTCTGGGGGAATAGAAATATAATATAATCTATTCTGCAAACAACCAAAAAATCAGACAAAAAGTCACATATTAACAAACACCATTTACTAAAGTATATTTAACATGAGGAGCAGTAGTTTCTGATGTGATAGTAATGTAGAATATAGTCTCAGCTTTCAATTGGTGCGTTGACAGCCTTAAGTCTATTTTGTCACTGTTTTCTTGTCCCAATTTTTGTTGCCACAGCATAATGCTTCTCCACAACATTACATCTCACTTTTGCCTCACCCATCTTGTCTTTCATCATTCAGCTCTTCCCTGCCTAAGCATCACCCACAAATATATGATCTTGCAATTGACCATCTGAAGCTTTTTGTTCCCCATGGGTTTTATCTGGCTGATTGGTGCATCACCAAGTTGTTGACATGAAGTAGGAATTTGAATGATGTTGAATGAACCACAACACAATCAACCATATCTTTAGTGCTAAGATAATTTAACTGATAAAAAACAGTCAGCACATAAGTTTAATAGGACTAATTAAATACCGTTGCTGGGGCCTCAAAATCCAATGGCTTTTGAAATGGTCAATGGCTATTGAGAGCAATCTTGAAAGGACTTCATGTCAGAGTGAGGATTAAGTGGACTTTTTTTCTACAAAGAAATTGTGATGCTGTGTTTTCACAGTGTGACTACAATGATATTCAGAACACGCAAGTGTTCGCCACTATCGTAGTACCTAAGTAGACGATAGAGCGGTTCCAGTAGAGACGGTTAGAGGGGAAAAACGATATTTTTTGTTGTACATAGGAGCAGTACGGTACCTTTTTACCATACAACGAAATGAATCAATGTACCTACCCCAGGTAAGTAAGAGTACTAAACCTGCTCTAACAAGAATATCGTACTTACGTTTCTCATAAAAAAAAGTGAGTAAAAAAAATGTTCGACGATAATGGGTAGCGTCAGCGCGAACTTTCACGAGGCTTTCAACTTTTTAGAAAAATTCCTTTTCCAAAAGGTATCCTAATACCAAAACCCCTTCACATCAGAATTAGTAAAATGAAATGTTCTATTGTACTAATTCCTATAGATGATTCGTAAGAAATTGCAGAACGTGCTTGAGGTCGTTGTGGTGAAGGAATCCGAGAATTTTGTAAATCCAGAAATTTGTTAGCACGTGATGAATTTTGAGATTCCTTCCATGTCAGCCTCATTTAAATGTTTCAGGTTTTTCCTCGTGACACCGAAGCTGTTGAAGATGTAAACATAAATGAATGACAATAATTTGGCTCCTAAATTTGGCGATTGAACTGGCAAAGAATGAGTGATCTAAATAAACATTTGTAAAAAGAAAAGATCTGTGAAGATGTCGCCAATTTGAATCGCTTTCATGTAATTTTGGTTGTCGATATTATTACATGTAATATAATTTTCGTTGACCATGCTATTCGCCACAACATCGCTCTGATTGCCTACACAAATATAGTAAGACGCCGACGCAAGCAACATCTTAAAGGCTGAGAAAGGCAATCAAATACGGCCGAGACCATTCGCGTCGCAGCAACTCCAAAACATTGTTTAATTCATACTCCTCCTGCTTCGAAGTGGAAGGAACAATCAATTGCGAGATCTATTGTTTTCAATTGAGTGGGGTGATCTTTATTAGAGTAAGTCCGCCAGTCCTTTCTGACGATAATCGTTCTAAAGATGTGAAAGTATGAAATCAATTTGTTATAAAAGATACAATCTTCAGCTCAGACTACATTAGAGGAAAAATGAAGATTCAAGCCGACAAATTATTGGATATAAATTTCTTCCACAGCGCTTGTTATGTCTGATACGTCTGCTACGTCTGTTTCATGAAGCAGACAAGTCAACGGAATAATGGAAGCACTGATGAATTTATTGATGCTTGAGCAAATTTTTCATCTTAGTTTTTTTACTTGTTTGAAGAAAACGGAACCATGTAACAATGAGCTATCGGCTATCAGGGAATTGTAGTGTGAAAGTTAGTGGAACTTCCTTCAAAGAAGGCGATGTCATGAAATGAAAAGAGAAATTTAGATTTGAAAGTTGAATCTCTTCGTTAAGAAAGAGGTGCTAACAGAAATGACCTTTCCCTTATCGCAATAAAATTCCGTGTTTATTTCCATCAGGAAAAACAGAATGACTGATAAAAAGGAACAACCTCTTCTGCCACGAAAGAAATTTTCCTACGACAATGTGCCACCCAAACCCGCCACTGAACCACCTCTCCCTACCTCCGAGGCCGCCCAAAACCATACGCCCAATCCCTACCGAAACTCTAACATTACCCACGAGAAAATTGCCGCCATCCGTGCCAAGGCCACTAACCCAACCCCTCCCAAAATTGATCACTGCCAACCGAGTGACACCTACCCCGAAGCTTTCCCACACTTCGTCCGTGGACGTGAC
>JACCDI010218807.1_pt1 | contig 11892 bp, 3 predicted proteins | sample 7442791 | NCBI WGS metagenome assembly JACCDI01 (sample SAMN15323434, study PRJNA562643) | freshwater metagenome | isolation source: river surface water | place: USA:Blue River Watershed | collected 2017-08-15
CGGTGGGAACAGTAGGTCCTGTAACGTCGACTACCAGGCCATGTCCGCTGGACGTACCGCTGGTGTTGCCAGCCGCATCGGTCGCGGTTGCCGTGATGCTGTAGGTGCCCTGGCTCAGCGCGCTCGTCGGTGTGAAGCTCCAGTTGCCACTGCCGTTCGCCGTCGTCGTGCCCACAAGGGTCGCGCCCTCATAGACCTTCACCGTCGAGTTGGCCTCCGCCGTACCTGTGATCGTCGGCGTCGTGTCGCTGGTCGCGCCAAGCGCAGCAATCATTGGTGCATTTGGAGGCGTCAAATCGACCAAAATTTGGTAGGGTGTGCTTGGCAAGCTCACCGTGCCTTTGGCCGTAGTCGCAATAGCACTGAAATTGTGAATCGAACCATCGGCCAAAGCTTCGACCTGGAAGCTCCAGTCGCCGCTGGCGTCAGCGACGGTCTGACCCAGGAAGCGGCTGTTGCCCTGGACTTCATCGAAGACCTTGACGATCATGCCGCCCGTTGCGCGCCCCTCGAGTACAGGCAGTTGGTCGTTGGTGTACCCACCGTTGGCAACTAAGCCCGGAACACCAATGTTGTCAAAAACCCGATCGATCACGGGCGTGTCTGGCGGTGTTCCTGCGAGTATGGTGATAATCGTCATCGCACTGGCTGCGCTTGTATTTCCGGCTGCGTCTGTTGCGGTCGCAGTAATGGCATGGTCACCCAAAGTCAAAGCCAATGACGGCGTCAATGTCCACTGACCATTTGCGTTGGCAACCACTTTGCCCAACAACACACCACCGTTGTACACGGTCACAGTTGAGTTGGCCTCGGCGGCACCACTGATCTGCGGGGTTGCGTTCTCAGAGGGGGCAACGGCATCCACTGCGGGGGCATTGGGTGCGACAGCATCTTTTGCTGCCACTACAACAGATGCAGTCGAGCCGCCACCCGATAAAAACGCAACAGCCCCGGCCATGCCAACAAGGCCCATTGACAAGCCGTCGGCCAGCGAGTGCTGCTCAGGCATTGGCGTGTCAACATGGGACTGTGGCGGCACACAAGCGAGCTGGCCCGACGCCCACACCAGCTGGGTCGAGGCATCCACGGCGGTGTATTGGGTCACCTCGCTGACTTGCGCAGCGCCCTCAAGACAGGCCCCACCCACATCCACCGCCGCATCGGCCGCGGGTTCGTAAAACCCCTGCAACTCCGCAAGGGGCGTGGGCAGCTCATCGCCCGCGACGCCCTCAGAGCCCCTGACCATGATCTCCAGCGCGTTGCCTTTTTTGCGCAGAATTAAATTTTTGACCGGTTTGCCGTCCTCAGCATGAACCAATCGATAAAGCGCACCCCGTTGTACCGCAATCGGTTCATTTTTGAGAGCAATTTCGTTTAAATAGATGTATTTGGTGCTCTTTGTGGAGGAAATTGTTTCCAGCAATTTGTAAGATTTTGTCATGTGGGTTGGCAAATGTGGGCGTGGGAATATCTTATCAGATATGATAAAGTGAAATAAACTCTCAATTCTGACACTTTATTGACTAAAATCAAAGCGTTAACAGGTGAATTTATGAGTTTTAAACTACGGTTGCACGTTATGGTTGCGGGTTGCATGGCTCTTGCTGTCGTGCAGGCCTCGGCCCAAACGTCGTCCACGCTGCCCCCAGGTGCCATGGCCACCGTGAATGGGGTTGTCTTGCCCGCCAAGAGACTGGACCAACTGGTTCAAATCAATGGTTCTCAAGGACGGCAGGATACGGCCCAGCTGCGTGCCGCCCTGAAGGCGGAATTGATCGCCAGACAGCTTTTGCTGCAGGAAGCCCAAAGGCGCGGTATCGCGAATTCGGCAGACGCAGAGGCAGCTCTCGCGCAGGCCCGTGAAAGCGTGCTGATCGACTTTCTGATTCAGGACGAGATCAGCAAAAAGCCGGTCACGGACGCCGAGGTCAAGGCCGAGTACGAGCGTCAACTCGCTGGCCTGGCCGACGCTCAACAGTACCAGCTGCGTCAAGCGGTTTTTGCAACCGAGGAGCAAGCCAAAGCCGCTATTGCATCGGTGCGCACAGGCGCGTCTTTGGCCAAGCTGGCCAAAGAAAATTCGACAGATGCCAGCAGAGACAAAGAGGGTTTGCTGGATTGGATATTGCCCAGCCAGATTGTGCCTGCCGTGTCCAACGTGATCGTCAATTTGGACAAGGGCGCCATGACCGCAGCCCCCATACGGGTGGGTGATGTCTGGCATGTGCTGCGTGTGGAAGACAAACGCAAGTTTGTGCCGCCATCTTTGGAGCAGGCCCAACAAGGCATCCGCGTCGAGCTGCTGCAAAAGCGCCGCATTGACCTTCTCAACGATCTGGCGCGTAAAGCCAAAATCGACCAATAAAGGCTGTTGCTACAGCCATTTCAAGCATTTCCATGACCGACAATACCATGACCACAGAAAATCAAACCACCTCGGCACAAGGCGTTGCCTCTGCCGAGACGCCCATTCAGGGCCGCAGCGTCTTCATCGTGGAAACCACGGCCCAAGGCATTGCCGTGCAGACCGCATTTGCCACTGAAGACGGCCGTGTGCTGCAACTGCCGGCCCTGTTTCCGGATCTGGACTACGCCTACGCGCAAATCGACGAGATGCGCCGTTTGGTTGGGCAGCACTTTGCGAAGGCCGCACAAATAGGCGTTCAAGTGATTGCCAGCCAGATGGCCCAGCAGCAAGCCAAGACACAAGCTGCCGCTGAATCCGCCGAAAAGTCCGATTGATGACGGAGGATTCCAGATGCAGTGCCTTGACTTCCGATTTGCTCACCCATCGTTAATCGGTGCATCGCTGTTGGCCTGCGCCGGATGCGCACATGCACAAGCCGACGCTGGTGCCATTCAGCAGCAACTCGAGCGTGAACGCCAGCAAGTCCAGCCTGCTGCCAAGTCTGCACCTTCCATTGTCTTGCCCAAGCCCAGCCCGGTCAGTCCCGGCGCAGAAATCATCGTGGTCAAGCAATGGCGCTTTGAAGGCAATGCGACCCTAGGCACGAGTGCCCTGCAGGGTCATCTGTCGGGTTACTTGGGTCAATCGGTCAGCCTGGCTCAGTTGTACGAAGCTGCGCAGGCTGTGGTCGATTTTTATGCCCAGCGCGGTTGGCTGGCCAGTGCCGACCTTCCCAAGCAAGACATCACCGAAGGCGCGATCACCATCCGCATCGTCGAGGCGGCGTTGGGCCAAATGCAGATCGAGGGCAAGCCCCAGCGCGTGAGCCGAGAGCAGATCCAAGCCTTTGCCGCACAGAACTTGCACCCAGGCCGGCATTTGTCTCTTGTGGCACTGGAGCGCGGACTGATTCTGGCCGACGAGCTGCCCGGCGTGAACGTTTCGGGTCGCTTGATGGCCGGCGAACGGGCAGGAACCACGGATGTGGTCTTGACGGTTAAGGATGGGCCGGCTTTTTACGGCGAGGTTTCTGCTGATAACTATGGAAGCCGTTCCACTGGCGCCAAGCGTGTGAGCGGCAACCTGATGCTCAACAGCCCCTTGGGCGTTGGCGACCAGGCTAACCTTTACGTGCAGCACGCCGAGGGTATGCGTTTTGCCCGCATCTCCGAAACCGTGCCCGTGGGCACCAACGGCTGGAGAGCTGGTGTGAATGCCAGTCACCTGTCGTACGAAGTGCTGGGTCTGCCAGGCCTCGCAGGTGCGGGCGGCAAAGGCACTTCGCAGTCGGTGGGGGCCGAGTTGAATTACCCGCTATGGCGCAACAGCACACAGCAAGCCAATCTGGTGCTGGCACAAGACTTTAAAAACTACGACAACTTGGGACCCGACGGCGCCGTCACCACCCACTACACCAACCGTGTCAGCAGCCTGGGCCTGAACGGCACCGTCATGGGCGCGGGCACCTTTCATGCCTATGGTGTCACGTTTTCCAGTGGCAACGTACAACACGACCGGGCAAGAGAGCCAAGTGCTCCAGCCATCCCTGGTGAGGGGGCCTTCACCAAGTTGCGCGCCAACTACGCACTGAGCCAGACCGTCAGCGACACGCTGAGCTTCTACGGACAGGTGCAGGGCCAGGTGGCCAACAAAAACCTCGATTCCTCCGAGCGGTTCTTTTTGGGTGGGCCTTTAGGGGTTCGCGCCTACCCCGGCAGTGAAGGGGGGGGACTCAAGGCGCCATGGTCAATCTGGAAATTCGCCAGCGCCTGCCCGAAGGCTTCCAAGTCATCGCTTTCTATGACCACGGCAGGAAACAAGTGGAAAAGACCAGTACAGCCACCACCAGCGAAGCACCCAACACTTACTCTCTGCGAGGAAGTGGCCTGGGGGTGATTTGGAATGGTCCACAAAAAATGGTGATCAAGGCCCTGTGGTCGCGCCGCCTGGGCAGCAACCCCAATCCCGCATCGACCGGTATGGACCAAGACGGCACCCGAAAAATGGACCGCTTCTGGTTGAGCGCCAGTTTATCGTTCTAAGCACCCGACACGTAAGCCTGATCAGCCGCGCAAACAACTAACTTGATATGAACAAAAGCTACGGACTCGTCTTCAGTGAAATCAGCGGCACCTGGATTGCGGTGGCCGAACATGTGCGTGCCAGGGGCAAACGCAGTGCCTCCGCTGTTTTGCTCAGTGCGGCCAGTCTGTTGTTGTCGCCCGATGTGCTGGCGGCCCCGCCGACCGGTCCGCCACCAGCGGCTACCCAACTGCCCACCGGTGGGCAGGTCACGACGGGTCAGGCCACCATCAACCAAACCACCAGCGCCACCAGCGCGGTGATGAACATCAACCAAAGCACCCAGCGTGCCGCCATTGGTTGGAACACTTTCAACCTGGGTTCGGCGGGCACCATCAACTTCAACCAGCCCAGCGCCCAGTCGGTCACTCTCAACCGGGTCAATGACACCAACCCCAGCCAGATCTTCGGCAAGATCAACGCGCCAGGCACAGTGTGGCTGCTCAACCCCAATGGGGTGTACTTTGGGGCGAGCTCACGCGTGGACGTGGGCGCCTTGGTGGCCACCACATACAACATGAGCGACGCCGACTTCATGGCTGGCAAAACCACCTTCAGCCGCAACGGTGCGTTGGGCAGCGTGGTCAACGACGGTGAGCTGAAAGCTCGCCTTGATGGCTACATCGCGCTGATGGCCCCCGAAGTGCGCAACCAAGGGGTCGTTGTGGCCAATCGGGGTACTGTGGTGCTTGCAGCAGGCGAGGCCATCACCCTGGACTTTGACGGGGCCAGCAAGCTCACCGGCATCACAGTGAAGGCCAGCGACATCGCCACCCTGATCGAAAACAAGCACGCGATTGAAACGCCAGATGGCCAAATCATTTTGAGTGCACAGTCGGCCAACCAGCTGCGCCAAGGGGTGGTGCGCAACAGCGGCAGTTTGCTGGCCAACGGCGGCGCAAGCACCATCACCCGCAAAGGCGGCCGTATTTTGCTTGACGGCGATGACATCAGCCTCACCAGCACGTCCACCATCGAAGCCAAAGGCGAGCTGGGTGGGGGTGTTGTCCTGGTGGGCGGTGACTGGCAGGGCAGCAACGGCGTCTACCAAGCCCAAAAGGTGACCATGGATGCGGGGGCGAGCATTGACGTCAGCGCCACGCAACACGGCGATGGTGGCAAGTTGGTCCTGTGGTCGGATATTCACGATACACAGTCGCGCACCACAGTGGCTGGCAGCCTCAAGGCACAAGGCGGCGCTCAAGGCGGTCAAGGGGGGAAGATCGAAACATCAGGCCGCCAGCTGATGGTGGACGGGATCCGTGTAGACACCACAGCAGCGGCTGGAGAAACAGGGCTTTGGTTGCTGGACCCTTACAACATCACGATCAGCACGGGTACGCAAGCAGGGGTAGACGGAACTTATTCAGCAACAGCCAATTCAGCAGTGGTCAATGTCACTACCCTGACGACTGCACTGAATAGCTCCAATGTCACGGTCAGCACCGGTGGCGCAAGCTCAGCGGGCTCCGAGGCCGGTGACATCACTGTCGCATCAGCCATCACCTCGTCCAGTGCCAATCTACTCACGCTGGACGCTTACCGCCATATCGTGTTGAACCAAGTTATCACCCGCTCCGGGGCTGGTGGCTTGACCTTGAATGCGGCCACGGGCGGCGTCAGTGGACCGCATGGCATCAACATCAATGGCGGCGCCAACCTGGTGATCAACCAGGGTGGAAGCAGCACTTACCAGGGGTGGATTCAAGGCACTGGCAGCTTGACCAAAAACGGTGCGGGGGCTTTGACCCTGACCGGCAAGAACACCCACACCGGCGGCACGACGCTCAACCAAGGTCAGCTGATCTTGGGGTACTTTGATGGCAGCAATGGCGCGGGAACGTTGACCGGTAGCGTTACCGTCAACAGCGGTGCGCAGTTGGACTGGAACACTGCCAATTCATTTGGTTGGACTGCTGGCACCGCCATCAACCGGTTTGTCATCAACGGGGGCACCGTGGGTCATGCGGGCAACACCGCTGAACAACACCTGTGGAACTCGCCCACCATTGAGATGACGGGCGGTACTTTTTACCTGACCTCCACACAATCGATGAGCCCCACTGTGTTGGTGCACGCTTCGGCGACACCCTCGCAGATCCTGGCCGCTGATGCCAATGGGGCCTTTATTTTGCGCAACGAAGGCCGATTGATGACCTTCAATGTGGAGTCGGGTGCGACCGCCCTCGTGACCGCTTCGATCAGTCGCAAAAGCGGCGGCGGCGTGAATTTGGACACCTTTGGCGAACTGACCAAGACCGGCACCGGTTTGCTGGAGTTGGCAGGTGCGAACCGCTACTATGGCACCACACTGGTGAACGCGGGTACGCTGAAAGTCAGTGGAACGCAGGAAACCAGCGTGGCTGGCGATGGCACCGAGACCAGCGTGCTCTCTGGGGCCACCTACATGGCGGCGGGCAACCACAGCATTGGGATGCTCAGCGGCGCGGGCTCATTGGTGATCAACAGCGGCGTCACACTGACCACGAACATCGACAACGGCAACAGCAGCTTCACCGGTGTGATTTCTGGCGCGGGTGCTTTGACCAAGGCAGGCACGGGTGCCCTGACATTGAATGGTGTCAACACTTACACCGGTGCGACGCTGGTGAAAGCTGGCACCTTGGTGTTGGGCAGCACTGCAGCGTTGGCCAGTGGCAGTGTTCAAGTGAGTGACTCCACTGCCGAGGCAGAGCTGGTTTTTGGAGCCAACAACCAGTTATCACCCGCTGTGCAGGTGACGACGGGGGCCACGAGCGGTACAGGCAAGTGGGGCCGCTTGAGCTTGAACGGCACCACGCAAACCATCACCAGCCTGACGTCGGGCACGACCACCACCCAAGGTGCCCTGATCCTGCAAAACGACAGTTATTACTTCGGCGGCCCGGCGACTGATGGCACTTTGGTCATCACTGGCAATGCCGACATGCTGGTGAACGGCTACATCCGAGATGCCGACAACAACGCCGGCCGTAAGCTCAACATCACCAAGCAGGGCACTGGCACGCTGACGCTGGCCAGCACCTACGACGGCCAGATGAGCCTGTCCGGTGCCACCACGGTGTCAGCCGGTCACCTGGTCTTCGGCGTGGGCACGGCCAATTCGCTGCCCTCGGCGGCCACCGCCATCAGCGTGGCCAGCGGCAGCAGCGTCACCTTCTGGGCGTCGTCCTCGCTGTCCAACACCGGCCTGGGGGGCACTCGCAACCTGGTCGCCAGCCTCAGTGGCGCGGGCGCGGTCAACTTCCGCGGCATCGGCGCGTCGGGCAGCAACTACTACTCCGACTGGGAATACACCGGCATCAGCACCGGCCTGACCGGCCCGGTGACGGTGGAAGGCGCCCGCCTGGGCATCACCACGTCCTTCGGCAGCGCATCGGCCTGGCCGACGATCACCGTTCGCGATGGCGGCACGCTGTACACCAAGGCCTCGGGCACCTACAGCAACCCGATCACGATCCATGGCCAGGGGTGGGCCGAATCGGCCGACCCGTATGGCGCGCTGCGCCTGTGGTCGGGCATCACCTATGCCGGGGCCATCACGCTGGGCTCTGCCTCTCGCATCGGCGCGATCAACAACGGCGCCAGCGTCAACACCATCAGCCAGGGCATCACCGGGACCGGCGGCCTGACCTTCGAGTTGAGTGGCTCCACGCTCACGCTGGCCGGTGCCAGCACCTACAGCGGCGCCACATGGGTCAAGTCGGGCACGCTCAAGGCCAACACCGCCACGCCCAACGTGCTGCCGGTGGGCACCGCGCTCACGGTGGACGGCACCTACCAGGCCAACGGCAACGCCACCACGGTGGGCTCGCTGGCCGGCGGCAGCAACGGTGTGGTCGATATCGCCGGGGTCAGCCTGAGCACCGGCGCCGACAACGCCAGTACCGCCTTCAACGGCGTGATCCAGGGCGCCAGCGGCAGCCTGGTGAAGAACGGCACCGGCACCCTCACTCTGGGCGGCTACAACACCTACACCGGCGGCACCGCCATCAACGGTGGTGGGCTCATGCTCAATGGGTACAACTCCACCGGCTCGGGCAATGCCACCATCCGCGGCACGGTCACGGTCAACGCTGGGGCCACGCTGGATTGGTCCATGCCCAACAGTTTCGGATGGACCTCTGGATCCAGCCTGAACAGGATCGTGGTCAACGGCGGCACCGTGGGCCGGTCGGGCAACACGCACATCCAGCACTTTTGGGGTGCGCCGACCTTGGAAATGACGGGTGGCACGTTCTACCTGACCAATACCGAGACCGAGAACCTGACCGTGCGCGTGCGTGCGGCGGCTAATCCCTCACAGATCCTGCCTGCCACGGCCGGTGCGCAGTTTGCGATGCGCGGCGATGGCACGGCGGGTGTCAGCAACCGGATCACCTTTGACGTGGACAGCGGTGCCACCGCCTACGTCAGTGCGGTGGTGGGGCGCAGTTCCACCGGCAGCCCCTTCGGCGAGCTCACCAAGGCCGGCGCTGGCCTGCTGGAGCTGGCCGGCGCCAACCGTTATTTCGGCGCCACCACGGTCAACGCCGGCACTTTGAAGGTCACCGGCACGATGGAGACCAGCGTCTCGGGTGACGGCACCGAAACCACGGTGGCCGCGGGCGCCACCTACCTGGCCGCCAACAGCCACAGCATCGGCGCGCTCAGCGGCGCCGGCTCGGTGGTCATCAACAGCGGCGTCACGCTGGCGACCGGCATCGACAACGGCAGCAGCACCTTCAGCGGCGTGGCCTCGGGTGCCGGAACGCTGGCCAAGCGGGGCACGGGCGCACTGACGCTCAGCGGCGCTAACACCTTCACTGGCGGGTTCTCGCACCTCAATGGCAAGGTGTGGCTGTCCAACACCAGCGGCCCGGCCATTGTCTCGGACTACACGCTGGCCGGCATGGGCAACTTCGTGGAATTGTTCTTCGGCGCCGACAACCAGTTCGGTCCCGGGGTGATTCTGCGCAACACGGGGTTGGCCTCCAGCGTGACCCTGAATGACCACTGGGCCCGGATGGCGTTGCGCGGCACCAACCAGAGCCTGGCCCAGATCATCAGCGGCACCAGCAGTTCGCAAGGCACCCTGATCCTGCAGAACGTGGGTAACGGTGATACCACGGTCATGACCGGCCGCAGCAGCGGTACGCTCACGCTGACCGGCAACGCCGACTCGATCCTGAACGCCTATGTGCGTGACCAGGACAACGGCGGCACCACAAACAAGCTCAACATCACCAAGCAGGGCACTGGAAACCTGCTGTTCGCCGCCAGTACCGTCAAAAACGACGGGTTGCGTTTGACCGGCAACCTCACCATCTCGCAAGGCACGGTGACGGTGGGCACCGGCACCGACCATGGCTGGATCGACAGCATGCCGGTCAGCCTGGCCGCAGGCACCACGCTGACCTACAGCCGCAGCAGCAACCCCTACAGCATTGCCAACAACTGGAGTGGCGATGGCACCGTGGTGCTTTTGGGCACCGGGGTGAACGGCCAATCATCTTTTTCGTACACCGGCACCAACACGCTCTCGGCAAGCGGCCGCGTGGTGGTGGACAAGGCGCGCTTCGACGTCTCGGCAGCGGGCGGGCTGGGCAACGCTGCCACGGTCGAGGTCAAGGCCGACGGCCAGCTGTTCTTCACAGCGGGCGGCACCTGGTCGGCGCCCATCCTGCTGTCGGGCAACGGCTGGAGGGAGCCCGGTGCGGGCGAACAGCTGGGGGCCATCCGCAGCTCGGCCTCGTCGCTGGTCACGCTCAACGGCCCGATCACGTTGAACAACAACGTGCGCATTCACACCGGCGGCACCGGTCACGTGACGATCTCGGGCGTCATCGACGATGGCGTCAACACCTTCGGCCTGGAGAAGACCGGCTACTACGGTCTGACGCTGGCGGGCGCCAACACCTATGGCGGTGACACCGTCATCCGCGGCGGCCGGCTGCTGCTGGACAACGCCACCGGTGCGGCGCTCTACAACGGCACCACCGGCACGGTGCGCATCAACAACGACAACGCGACCGGGTCCTACAGCCCCGGCGGCCACTTTGTGGGCGTGCAGACGCTGCGCGACAACCAGCTGGGCACCAACGTCAACCTCAGCTTCGAGGGCACCACCTACGCCTCGGGCTACTTCAACGAGTTCTCGCTCAACGGCACCAGCCAGACCATCGGCAACCTGCTCGACCAGGGGGGCGGCTACCGCAACCTGATCCAGCAGCTGAACACCGCCAACAACCTGAACGGCACGTTGACGGTGACGCAGTCAACCGACACGACCTTCACCGGCTCGATCCGCAGCAGCTGGGACGGCAGCAACTCGTCGCTGAACCTGGTCAAGGACGGGGCGGCCCGCCTCACCCTGCGCTCGCCCCAGTCGCACCCCAACCACCTGCAAAGCGGCACCGTGCGGGTGCGCAGCGGCGCGCTGGTCTACGACATCGTCAGCGACAGCAACACCACCGCCGACACGCTGGGCGTCTCCAGCCTGACCGTGGACGCCGGCGCCAGCTTCACCTACCGCAGCGACTTGTCGCTGGTGCTGACGCCCGAACTGCTGGGCGCCGGCTCGCTGGTGCTGCAGGGCACCAACACGGTGAACCAGGGCAGCTTTCAGATCACTCGCAGCAACGCCAGCTTTGGCGGCGCCATCTCGCTCATCGATCAGGCGCGTTTGATCCTCAATAACGCCCAGGGCGCGGGCACGGGCTCCATTGAAGTGGCGGCCAATTCAGGGGTGTACGTCACCGCCACAAGTCCGATCACCAACACATTGCGGCTTGCTGGTAACGGTTGGGCCGAATCCACGGGTCGCCTGGGCGCGCTGCGCATGGACAATGGATCAAACTGGGCCGGCAACATCGAGCTGACGGCCAACGCAGACGTCGGCGTCTACAACGCGTCCTCCGTCGCCAGCACCATCAGCGGCGTGGTCTCGGGCGCCTTCCAGCTGTCCAAGACCTGGGGTGGCACGCTCACGCTGTCGGGCAACAACACCTATTCCGGCGGCCTGGCACTGTATGGTGGCCTGCTGAAGGTGGCTAGCGTCGGCAATGCGGGGGCTGCGTCGGCTCTCGGCGCCTCGTCGGCTGCCGCCAGCAACCTGCTATTCAGCGGCGGCTCGCTGGCCTACACCGGAGCGTCAGCGGCCACCACTGACCGCGGCTTTTCGATTGCGCCAGGGGCCACGGCGTTGATCGACCTGCCGTCCGGCAACCTCGCCTTCTCGGGCGGCACGCCCGCCACCACCGGCGGCCTCACCAAGACCGGCACCGGCACGCTGGGGCTGTCCGGCAACACTCTGTTCGCCGGCAGCCTCAGCGTCAGCGCCGGCCAGCTGGAAATTCTGACGGGCGGCAACTTGGGCGGCGGCGCGTATGCCGGCGCCATCAGCCTGGGCAGCGGCGCCACGC
>JACCDI011761072.1_pt1 | contig 11891 bp, 9 predicted proteins | sample 7442791 | NCBI WGS metagenome assembly JACCDI01 (sample SAMN15323434, study PRJNA562643) | freshwater metagenome | isolation source: river surface water | place: USA:Blue River Watershed | collected 2017-08-15
CAGCAGGAACTCCCAATGGCCGTCGGTGTCGAAATGCGGATAGGGGGGGCCGGGCAGTACGGTGTTGGGTCGCGTCGTCACGGCGATTTCCGTGCGTGCGGCCAGATCGACCAGCGCGAGTTTGGCGTTGGTCTTGCCGATGTCGATCACGGCGATGTGGCGCGGGGTTTTCATGGCATATGGAACAGCGGCACAAGCGGGGTGGCGATGGGTTCGTTGTTGGGCTTGGTCGCCATGATGTCCGCCATATGCGCCCACCAGCGCTGCATCACCGGATGGGAGGGCAGGGCGTCCATGGTGTGATCCGCCCGTCGCCACAGCACGCCGAACAGGATCAGCGTTTCCGGGTCCAGATGGATGGAATAATCGCTGACGCCTGCCTCTTTCAGCAGCACCACCAACTCAGGCCAGATCTCATCGTGGCGGCGGCGATACTCCGCCTCCATCCCCGGATTGAGGTGCATCTTGAAGGCGTATTTTTCCATCATCCCCTCCGCAATCCCTTGGCCAGTCGCGGCAGGGCGATGGTGCCGATCAGCAAGAGGCCAAGGAAGATCGACATCACGATCCCCGGGACATTCAACAGCCCAAAGCCGAATGTGACCAGCCCCATGATGATCGCCGCGAGGACGACTCCGGGAATGCTGCCCGATCCGCCAAGGATACTGACCCCGCCAAGGACGACCATCGTGACCACCTCCAACTCCATCCCCGTGGCGATGGAGGGGCGGGTGGACCCAAGGCGCGAGGTCAGGCAGACCGCCGCAATCCCCGACATCAGACCCGTCAGCAGAAACAGGATGAAACGGACGCGGTCCACCCGGATGCCGGAAAACAGCGCCGCGGTGGGGTTGTTGCCGATGGCATAGACCGCGCGGCCAAAGTTGGTGCGGTGCAGCAGGATGTAGAACACTAATGCCAGCATGGCGAAGAGGACCAGTTCAAAGCTGAACACCCACCAGACATATCCCTGTCCGAAATAGGCGAAATCCTTGGGGTATCCGGTGAACGCCTGATCGCCCAAGACGATATAGCTGATGCCGCGAAACAGGCTCATGGTGCCGATGGTCACGACGATGGAGGGCAGGCCCAATCGCGCCACGAAAAACCCGTTCAGCGCGCCGCAGGCCAGACCTGTGGCCAGACCGGCCAGCACGATCTCTGGCGTGCCATAGCCTGCCGTCATCACAAGGCCCATGACAGTAGAGGCCAGCGCGATGATCGAGGCCACCGAAAGATCAATCTCGCCCGCGACGATCAACATCGCCATCGCAAAGGCGATCATCGCCTTTTCGGTGAAGTTGAATGTGGCGTCCGACAGGTTCCACGCGTTCAGAAAATAGGGCGAGGCGAAGGAATTGGCGATGAACACCGCCACGGCGACGGCGAACAGCAGCGCCTCCCATGACCGCAAAGCGCGGGTCAGCGGGCTGGTCAGGCGGTCGGGGATCACACGGGGTGTGGGTTTGGTGGTCATGCGCCAGCCTCCGCCGATTTCAGGATGATGCGTCCGGCTTTGCGGCCTTGGCGGGCGTTGAAGGCGACGGCGAGGATGATGGCAGAGCCAGAGATCGCCAACTGCCAGAAGGGAGAGATGCCCACCACCGGCAGCGCGTGCTTGATGACGCCCAGGAACAGCGCCCCAAGGACAGCGCCCCCCACCGTGCCCGCCCCCCCGGCGATGGCGATGCCGCCGATCACGCAGGCGGCGACCACATCGAGTTCAAACCCGCCCGCGATATCGACATAGGCCACGGCGTAGCGCGCGACCCACAGATACCCCGTCAGCGCGGCAAGGATGCCCGAGATGACAAAGGCAATCGCCTGCGTGCGCCCGACATCGAGGCCCGTGTAGACCGCCGCATGGGGATTGCCGCCCACGGCATAGAAGCTGCGGCCCAGCGGCGTGCGGGTCAGGAACACGGCGAACAGCGCGATCACGACGACGGCGACCCATGCCATCACGGGCAGGCCAAGGATCACATGGCGGGGCAGAGATTTGAATTCATCGCTCATCTGATGGGCATTCACCCATGCGCCATCGGTCATCAGGAAGATGATGCCGCGAAAGATTGTCATGGTGCCAAGGGTCACGACGATGGAGGGAATGCCAACCTTCCACACCAAGACGCCGTTGATCGCCCCCAAGGCCGCGCCAAGGATCAGCACGATCAGCAGGATCAAGGGCAGCGGCACGCCCAAGCCATTGAGCAAAGCCGCGACCATGCCCGACAGCGCCAGATTGGCCGCCACCGACAGGTCAATGCACTTTGTCAGGATCACCACCATCTGACCCAAGGCGAGGATCATTAGGGGGGCCGTGTCGTTGAACACATTGGCAAGGCTCGCCGGCTCGACAAAGGCCGGGAAACGGCTGGCGATCACCGCCAGCAGCACAAGGATGGCCAGCGCCAGCAGCGCCTCGCGCGATTTCAGCAGGGATGTCATGCGGCCTGCGGGATGCCGGCGGCGGCGCGGACGAGGCGTTCGGGCGTCATGTCGGGGCCTGTCAGTTCGGCGGCGATGCGGCCTTCGCGCATGACGATCACGCGGTCCGACATGCCAAGGATTTCAGGGATTTCGCTGGAGACCATGATGACGGCCAATCCTTCGGCGGCGAGTTCGGCCATGAACTCATGCACGGCGGCCTTCGATCCGATGTCGATGCCCTTGGTCGGTTCATCCAGGATGATGACACGCGGCTTGGTGGCCAGCCATTTGGCGATGACCACCTTTTGCTGGTTGCCCCCCGACAGCAGCCCCACATCCTGATCCAGACTTGCCGCGCGCAGGTCCAGCCGTTGGGTGTAATCGCGGGCCAGTTTGAATTCCCGCGCCATGTTCAGAAAGCCCGCCGTGTTCATCCGCCCAAGGCTGGGTAGTGAGATGTTCTGAAAGATCGGCAGGCCCTTGACCGTGCCTTGGCGACCGCGATCCTCAGGGACATAGACAATCCCCTCATCAATCGCCTGCGCGGTGGAGCGGAGGACGACCACGCGATCCTCGATCCGGCAAGCGCCTTTGGACGGGGTGGTCAGGCCGAACAGGGATTGCATCAGCTCGGACCTGCCCGCACCGACAAGGCCGTAAAAGCCTAGGATTTCGCCCCGATGCAGGGTGAAGCTGATGTCGGCAAACTCGGTCGGGTGGCTGTAGCCGCTGACAGTCAGCACGGGTGCGCCGATGTTATGGGCGCGGGCGGGGAAGATCTGATCGACCGAGCGGCCCACCATCATCTGCACCAACTGCCCCCGCGTCACATCCTCCATGCGGCCCGCGCCGACATATTGGCCATCGCGGAACACGGTGTAGCGGTCGGCAATGCGGAAAATCTCGTCGAACTTGTGGGAAATGAAGAGGATCGCCTTGCCCTCGGCCTTCAGCCGTTCGACCAGATCGTAAAGCTCGTGGATTTCCTTGTGGCTCAGCGCAGCCGTCGGTTCGTCCATGATCACCACGCGGGCGTCGATGGACAGGGCACGCGCAATGGCCACCAGATGCTTGGAGGCAATCCCCAGATCGCGCAGCACGGCGCGGGGGTTCAGCGTCGCGCCGATGCGCGCCAACAGGTCACGCGATTGCGCCTCCATCGCGGCCCAGTCGATCAGGCCAAAGCGGGTACGGGGCGCATGGCCCAGAAAGATGTTCTCGGCGACGGTCAATTCGTCAAACAGCACGGTTTCCTGATGGATCGCCGTGACGCCCGCCCGCGCGGCGGCGTCGGCGGTGGGAAAGGTCGTGGCTTGTCCCGCCACCTTGATCACGCCCGCGTCGGGCTGGTAGATCCCGGTCAGCACCTTGACGATCGTGGATTTGCCCGCGCCGTTTTCGCCGATCAGGGCGGTGACTTCGCCTGCGTGCAACTCAAGCTGCACATCCGACAGCGCGCGCACGCCGGGAAAGGATTTGGAAATGCCCGACAAGCGCAGCACGGGCTGCGGGGCGGGCGAGGGGGCGACGGTCATGGCACTGTCCGGTCGTCTGAAAGGGGGAAATTGGGGTGGGCCGCACCCATGCGGTGCGGCCCGGTTCGGTCAATCAGAAGATCGACTTGAACTGTTCGATGTTGGACGCGTCATAGGTGAAGGGGTCCGACATGGCCGCTTCGTTGTTGTCGTCCAGCGTGGCAGCGCCCATACGGCCCATCGGGATCGATGCGCCCGGCTCGGCCTTGGCACCGTTCGAGATGTTGTAGGCCAGCATGGTTGCGGCATAGCCCAGATCGATCGGGTTCCAGATCGCGAAGGACTTGGTCGCGCCCGAGGCCACGGCCCCGGCCATTTCCGACGGCAGACCCAGACCGGTCACGTTGATCGCGCCGATCTTGCCAGCGTCCGTCACAGCCTGCGACGCGGCAAGGATGCCCACGGTCGTCGGTGCGATGATCGCCTTCAGGTTCGGATAGGTGGCGATCAGGCCCTGGGCCTCGCGATAGGATTTGTCGGCAAGGTCGTCACCATAGACGGTGGCGACAAGGTTCACGCCCGGATAGTTCGGCAGAACCTTGGTGGCCTCTTCGATCCAGATGTTCTGGTTGGTCGAGGTCGAGGTGGCCGACAGGATCGCCACATCGCCGCCTTCGGGCATGTGGTCAGCGGCCAGCTTGATGATCGTGTTGCCGATCAGCGCGGACGACGACGGGTTCAGGTGCATCTGGCGGCCTTCCTTGGCCACGCCCGAGTCCCACGAGATCACGGTGATGCCGCGATCCATCGCCTTTTGCAGGGCGGGGGCGACGGCGTCAGGGTCGTTGGCGGAAATCGCGATGGCGTCCACACCCTGCGCGATCAGGCTGTTGATCACTTCGATCTGGCCTTCGGCCGTGGTGTCGGTCGGGCCGGTGTAGATGATCTCCACATCGCCCAGTTCCTTGGCGGCCTCTTCGGCGCCCTTGTTCGCGGCCTCGAAGAAGCCGATCCCCAGCGCCTTGACCACCAGCGCGATGCGCTTTGTTTCGGCATGCGCGCCGGTGGCCGCCATCAGTGCGACGGTCATCGCCGCCGTTGTCAGTGCCTTGCGAAGAATGCTCATTGTTGTCCTCCCTGAGCGTTTTTAGTCGGAACCGCGCCTTCAAGCCTCCTGCGCGGTTTGGCCTCTGTCCGCAGCGCCGACCTGCGCCACGATCAGTTTGATGTCGGCCGCGTCGCACATGGCGGCGTCGCGGTCGGAAATCCGTTCATCGGTGATGAGGGTATGGATGCGGTTCAGCGCGCACAGGATCAGGCTGGAGCGTTGGGCGAATTTGGAACTGTCGGCCAGCACCACCAAATCATCCGCCTGACCGATCAGCTTCTGTTCGGCCTGAACCAGCAGGGGGTCCCCCTCCATCAGCCCCAGCGCGCCGATGCCCCGGCAGCCCATGAAGATGCGGCGGGCGTAGAAGTGGCGGCTGCCATCCTCGTCGAAGGGCGACAGGATGATGTTCTGTTCGCGGTAGATCGCGCCTGCGGGCAAAAGTACGGTGTTCTTGGAATGCTTCAGCAGGTGTTCGGCAATCGGGAAGCTGTTGGTGAAGACCTGACAGCGCTGCGTGGACAGAGGATGCACCATCTGGAATGTCGTGGTGCCGCCGTTGATGATGATCGGTTCGCCATCCTCGCACAGCTCCACCGCTGCGCGGGCGATTGCGCGTTTCTGCGCGATGTTGATCGTTTCGTTGACCGAAAACGGCCGCCCGGCCAGCCCGACAAACTGCGGCGGCGCGATGGATTCGGCCCCGCCGCGCACCCGGCGCAGCTTTTTCTGCACGTGAAGCGTGGCGATATCGCGCCGGATCGTCGCCTCTGACGCCCCCGTCAGCGCCACGAGGTCGGCCACCGTGGCAACGGGCCGGTCCTGCACCGCAGACAGGATGATTCTGTGCCGTTCGCTTTCGTGCATGGCGTCCTCCCTGTCGCAAAACTTCCACCGAAACCAATCAGTGTCAATCATTTTCGATCACATTAATCATTTTGCACTTGCAGCATGATTGAAAGTGATCGTTTTTGATTGACATTCGCGCGTCGTGGTCACATTCCTTGACCAAAGCGCGGGAGGTGTCCGCGCCAAGGGAGGATGCCATGACCACAGCCACCGCCGGTGCCCGGCTTGCAAACCTTTGGGATGACGCCCGCGCAGGCGCGATGACCGAGGCTGAAAAGCTGCTCTATCGGTCGAACCTGTTGGGCTCGGACAAGCGGATCACCAATTACGGCGGCGGCAACACCAGCGCCAAGGTGATGGAGACCGACCCCCTGACCGGCGAACAGGTTGAAGTGCTTTGGGTCAAGGGCTCGGGCGGGGATGTCGGCTCCATCAAGATGGATGGCTTTGCCACGCTTTATATGGACAAGCTGCGCGCGCTGAAGGGCGTCTACAAGGGCGTGCATATGGAGGATGCGATGGTGGGCTATCTGCCCCATTGCACCTTCAACCTGAACGCGCGGGCGGCCTCCATCGACACGCCGCTGCATGCCTATGTGCCGAAACAGCACGTCGATCACATGCACCCCGATGCCATCATTGCCATTGCCGCATCGCAGAATTCGCGCGAGTTGACGGCGCAGATCTTCGGGGATGAGATCGGCTGGTTGCCGTGGAAGCGGCCGGGCTATGAGCTTGGGCTGTGGCTGGAAAAGTTCTGTCTGGAAAACCCGAACGCCAAGGGCGTGGTGCTGGAATCGCACGGCCTGTTCACCTGGGATGATGACGCCAAAACCTGTTATGAACTGACCATCGCCATCATCCAAAAGGCGATGGATTGGTTCGCAGCGGAGACCGCCGGAAAGACCATTTTCGGCGGCGCGGTCAAGGAAAGCCTTCCCGCCGATGAACGCCGCGCCGTGGCCGCGCGCCTGATGCCTGCGATCCGGGGGATGATTTCCGAGGGTCACCACATGGTCGGCCATTTCGACGATCAACCCGCAGTGCTGGAATTCGTGAACTCGGCCAAGCTGGAACCTTTGGCCGCTTTGGGGACGTCCTGCCCGGACCACTTCCTGCGCACAAAGATTTGCCCGCTGGTCGTGGGCTTTGACCCCGCTGCCCCGGATGTGGATGCCACCTTGGCGGCTTTGGCGGGGCAGGTGGAAGACTACCGCAAGGGCTATGCGGCCTATTACGACCGCTGCAAACATCCCGACTCGCCGCCACTGCGTGACCCGAATGCCGTGGTCTATCTGGTGCCCGGCGTGGGGATGCTGACCTTTGCCAAGGACAAGGCGACGGCACGGGTGTCGGGCGAATTTTACGTCAACGCCATCAACGTGATGCGCGGCGCCGATACCGTCAGCACCTATTGCGGCCTGCCGGAACAAGAGGCGTTTGACATCGAATATTGGCTGCTGGAAGAGGCGAAACTTCAGCGCATGCCCAAACCCAAATCGCTGGCCGGTCGCGTGGCCTTGGTCACCGGCGGGGCGGGCGGGATTGGCTCTGCCACGGCGGAACGGTTCCTGCGCGAAGGCGCTTGCGTGATGCTGGCCGATATCGATGCGGTGGCTTTGGCCGCGACGGCGGAGAATTTGACCAAACGCCACGGCAAGGATGTGGTGCGGACGGTTTCCATGAACGTCACCGACGAATCGCAGGTCATCGCCGCCTTTGCCCAAACGGCATTGGAATTCGGGGGCTTGGACATTCTTGTGTCCAACGCCGGGATTGCATCCTCTGCGCCGATTGAAGAGACGACGCTGGCGCTGTGGAACAAGAACATGGACATCCTGTCCACCGGCTATTTCCTTGTCAGCCGTGAGGCGTTCAAAACCTTCCGCGCGCAGAAGATCGGCGGGGCGGTGGTGTTCGTGGCGTCCAAGAACGGTCTGGCCGCCAGCCCCAACGCCAGCGCCTATTGCACAGCCAAGGCGGCGGAGATTCACCTCGCACGTTGTTTGGCGTTGGAAGGGGCCGAGGCGGGGATTCGCGTCAATGTGGTCAACCCCGATGCCGTGCTGCGCGGGTCCAAGATCTGGTCGGGCGAGTGGCTGGACCAGCGCGCCAGCACCTACAAGACCGACAAGGAGGGGCTGGAGGAGATGTATCGCCAAAGGTCGATGCTGAAACGCTCGGTCCTGCCGGAAGACATCGCCGAAGCCGCCTATTTCCTGTCCTCTGACCTGTCGGCCAAATCCACCGGGAATATCCTGAACGTGGACGCGGGCAACGTCCAAGCCTTCACACGGTGAGCCTCATGATCGAAAAACACATCATCGACGCCGAAAACGAAAAGCGCATCAAGGGCTTGCAGGCCGATTTTGATGCCTTGGGCGAGCATCTGGACCGGCGGGGGATCAACATCGACACCGTCCGCGCCAAGGTGGCCGCTTACGGTGTGGCTGTCCCAAGCTGGGGCGTCGGCACCGGCGGCACGCGCTTTGCGCGCTTTCCGGGCGGGGGAGAGCCGCGCCACATCTTCGACAAGCTGGACGATTGCGGCGTGATCCAGCAACTCACCCGCGCGACGCCCTCGGTCAGCCTGCACATTCCGTGGGACAAGGCTCCGGCGGCGGACCTGCTGGCCAAGGCCGAAGAGGTGGGCCTGGGCTTTGACGCCATGAATTCCAACACCTTCCAGGACCAGCCCGGACAGGCCCATTCCTACAAGTTCGGGAGTCTGTCCCATACCGACCCCGCCACCCGCGCGCAGGCGGTGGAGCATAATCTGGAATGTATCGAGATTGGCAAAGGCATCGGGTCCAAGGCGCTGACGGTCTGGATCGGCGACGGGTCCAACTTTCCCGGACAATCCAATTTTACCAAGCAGTTCGAGCGCTATCTTGACGCGATGCGTCAGGTCTATGCGGGTCTGCCCGACGATTGGCGCGTCTTCACCGAACACAAGATGTACGAACCGGCCTTCTATTCGACGGTCGTGCAGGATTGGGGCACCAACTACCTGATCGCGCAGGAATTGGGGCCGAAAGCCTACTGTCTGGTGGACCTTGGCCATCATGCGCCGAATGTGAATATCGAAATGATCGTGGCCCGGCTGATCCAGTTCGGCAAACTGGGCGGCTTCCACTTCAACGACAGCAAATATGGCGACGATGATCTGGATACCGGCAGCATCGATCCCTACCGGCTGTTCCTCGTCTTCAACGAATTGGTCGAGGCCGAGGGCAAACCCGGTTTCACCCCGGCCCATATGCTGGACCAAAGCCACAACGTCACCGATCCCATCGAAAGCCTGATGGTCTCGGCCACCGAGGTGCAGCGCGCCTATGCGCAGGCCTTGCTGGTGGACCGCGCCGCGCTGCATGGCGCACAGGACGGCAATGACGCGCTGATGGCGACGACGCTTTTGAAACGCGGCTTCCGCACGGATGTGGAGCCGATCCTCGCCATGGCGCGCTATCTGGCGGGCGGGGCGATCGATCCCGTGGCGACCTATCGCGCGTCGGGCTACCGCGCGCAGGTCGCGGCGGTGCGGCCCAAGGCCAGCGGCGCGGGCGGTGGAATCGTCTGATCCGCGATCCATCTTGTGTCGATCCGGGCGGCGCAATCACGGATTGTGCCGCCTTTTTCTTTTGCAGGCTCCAGCCGCCCTGCAGGGGCGTTTTCGGGCATTATCCCCCATCGCGACGAAGAAGTTCTTTTCTTGTCTGACCAGACAATCAGATTCGTTTGACGTCACAAACGCCTGCCGCATAGAGTTTGGCCACGAAAGAACGCGCCAGCGTTCCGATTGCCACTGTCATACGGCAGTCATGGAACCGCAGCAGACTTGGCGCCGAAAGCGCAAAAAACGGGGAGACTGACTTGAAAAAAGAACTTCTGATGAACCGCCGCTCGGTGCTCAAGGGCTCGGCCCTCATGCTCGGCGCGCTGGCCGCTCCGGCGATCATCTCGAAGAAGGCGCTGGCCTCTTCGGGCGAGCTGAACTTCACCGGCTGGGCCGGCTATCCGGGCATGGCCGAAAAGGTCATCCCGGCGTTTGAAGCGGCCACTGGCATCAAGGTGAACTTCAAAGAGATGCCGAGCCAGGACGACATGTTCGCCGAAGCCAAGGCGATGATCTCGACCGGCGGCATGGACATCTATGAACCGACCGTGGACCGCATCGCCGCTTGGAATTCCAACGGTCTGGTTCAGGGCTGGGACACCTCCAAGCTGGCGCTCGACAACTACCTGCCCGGCATGGCCGATGGCTCCATCGGTGAGCGTTCGACGATTGACGGCAAGCGCCTGATCGTTCTGTCCGTCTGGGGCACCGAAGCGCTGGTCGTGGACAAGGACAATGCCACGCTGGGCGAGCCCCCCTCGCTGGGCGCGCTGTTCGACCCGGCCAACCAGGTCGTGCTGCGTCCGCACTCGGCGCTGGCCGCGATGGGCCGTTGGCTGGATGCGACCGGCAAGCTGCCGCGTCCGTGGATGGATGGCTACACCGACATGGCTGCGATGACCGAACTGTGGGACATTGCGCTGGCTGAGGCGATCAAGGCCAAGGGCAACGTGGTCCAGTGGTGGTCGGGTGAAAACGAAGCGCAGGCTGGCTTCCTGGCCAACGGCGCGACGCTGGGCCTGTGCTGGGATTCGACCGGCATGAACATGGGCAAGCAGGGCAACTACGGCTATGTCGCCCCGGCAGAAGGCGCCTTCGCCTGGAACCAGGGTCTGACCCTGATGGCCAACGCCGCCAACGTCGAGCAGGCGCATGAATTCGCCAAGTGGGTTTCCACGGCGGAAGGCTCGTCGCTCTGGGCGACCGCGTTCGGCGCGAACCCGGTCGGCAAGGGCGGACCCGAGCTGATGGACCCGGAAGTGTCGGCCTTCTACAGCGGCACCTTCAACGATGCGGCCCTGGCCAATCTGTGGTGGTGGCCGGACCAGTCGGCCGACTTCCTCGCCAAGCGCGCGGAATATGCCGACAAGTACAAAGCGGCCTGATCTGCCGAAACTTTGCGCTCGCCGGGTCCATCGGACCCGGCGAGTCCATTTCATGGGCATCGCGTCGCTTCTGGACCAACCGCCGGCAGGGAACTGGCGCTATTCTTTGCAGTGACATGCAGGCCTGCTAGACCTGCGTGCGGCTTTGGCCGACGATAACAAAAGAACAAAAGACCTCAGGGGAACAGGGCCGATGAGTGCCGGAATCGATCTTGAAAACGTAGTCTGCGACTTTGGCGACTTCCGTGCCGTCGATCATGTGAACGTCTCCATCAAGCCCGGAGAGTTCTTTTCCTTCCTCGGCCCCTCGGGCTGCGGCAAGACCACGATCCTGCGGATGATCTCGGGCTTCACCGAGCCCACGCAAGGCATCATCCGTATCGGCGGGCAGGATGTGCGCGGGCAGCGTCCGAACCAGCGCCCCACGGCGCTGATCTTTCAGAACCTTGCGCTGTTCCCCTTGATGACGGTGTGGGAAAACATCGCCTTCGGGCTGGAGGTGCGGGGCGTGGACAAGACCAAGCGCCGGGCGCGGGCCGATGAATTGCTCCGTCTGGTCGATCTGCCGGGTGCGGCGGACAAATACCCCAGCCAGCTTTCAGGCGGCCAACGGCAACGTGTGGCGATTGCCCGCGCGCTGGCGGTGGAGCCGGCGGTGATGCTGTTGGACGAACCCCTGTCGGCGCTGGACCTGAAGCTGCGCCAGCACATGCGGGCGGAGTTGCGTGCCATCCAGAAACGCACCGGTGTGACCTTCATCTACATCACCCACGATCAGGGCGAGGCCTTGGCGATGTCCGACCGTGTTGGCGTAATGAGCCAAGGCCGCATCCAGCAAGTGGCCGATCCGCGGGAGATCTATAACAACCCGGTCAACGGTTTCGTCGCCTCTTTCGTGGGCGAGAACAACATTTTTGACGGCACCGTGGTCAATCCGGCCAATGGCATGGCGAGCTATGAGACCGCGCTTGGCACCTTCCGCGCGCGTCTGGGCGCACTGGCGGCGGGCAAGGGCGTGAAGCTGTTCG
>JACCDI010862981.1_pt1 | contig 11889 bp, 13 predicted proteins | sample 7442791 | NCBI WGS metagenome assembly JACCDI01 (sample SAMN15323434, study PRJNA562643) | freshwater metagenome | isolation source: river surface water | place: USA:Blue River Watershed | collected 2017-08-15
ATTTGTTTTTTATTGGAAGATGGAACGCCTATAATCATATTGGTGTGTGTCAATGATAATTGTCGTGGGCGTTTCATCTGTTTATAATATTTGTTTTTTATTGGAAGATGGAACACTCATAATCATCCCCCAGTGTGTCAACAACTATTGTCATGGGTGTTTCATTTGCTAAAAGGTTCCTAAAAAAAAAAAAGCCTTACAGATGTAAAGCTTTTTTTGTGATTGCATTAAATGAACTTGACTAAAAAGCAACATTCCATCTTGGCAATCTTGCATTTTCGTCCATGAAATTTTGTAAAATTTGTCCTTCCAAGAAAGTAGGAATGACTTTGTTTTTCTCGTTGAATGTTTCATACCAATACACTTCTAATCTGGCGATGTTTTCTAATTTCATTTGTGCTGGCCATGAATATTTTCTGCCTGTTTTGGCAAATTGATGACCGTTCACGATTTTGTCAAATAATCCACCGTTTTTGCTTTTTAGTGTTCCGTTATTTTGGATTGTCCCTGTAGAACCTACCATAATCAATTCTTTCTCTTCACCATCAATTGCATAAACCAAGAAAATTCCGCTTCCAGCTTCTGAAGCATTGCAAACTTGTTCTAAACTATCATCAACTGAAAAAGTGAACTGATTTTTGACTTTGATTTTTTTTAATTCTTTGTACATTATGTTGTTTGTTTATTGTTTATAGTTGGTTGTTTTTGCAACACAACCTATAAAAAAACTCCATCTCGTTTATTCAACTAGACGGAGTTTTATTTTGTTATTGGAATTTATTTTTGGAATTTACCCCAATACTTCTTTTACTTTTTTTCCAATTTCGGCTGGAGAATCTACAACATGAATTCCACATTCTCTCATAATGCGTTTTTTGGCTTCAGCTGTATCATCAGCACCACCAACAATTGCACCGGCATGGCCCATTGTTCTTCCCTTTGGAGCAGTTTCACCAGCAATGAATCCGATAACCGGCTTGCGGTTGCCATCCGCTTTAATCCATTTGGCTGCGTCGCCTTCTAGTTGGCCTCCAATTTCACCAATCATTACAATACATTCCGTTTCTGGATCGTTCATAAATAATTCGATGGCTTCTTTTGTAGTAGTTCCAATAATTGGATCTCCACCGATACCAATGGCTGTTGTAATTCCTAATCCTTGTTTTACCACTTGGTCAGCAGCTTCATAAGTCAAAGTTCCTGATTTAGAAACGATACCCACGGTTCCTTTTTTGAAAACAAAACCTGGCATAATACCCACTTTGGCTTCTCCTGGTGTAATTACCCCTGGACAGTTTGGTCCTATTAATCTACAATTTCTGCTTTTTATATAGTTATTGGCTTTAATCATATCGGCTACAGGAATGCCTTCGGTGATAGCGATGATAACTTTAATTCCTGCATCGGCAGCTTCCATAATGGCATCTGCAGCAAAAGCGGGTGGTACAAAAATAATAGTTGTATCTGCTCCAGCTTGTTCAACAGCATCTTTTACCGTATTAAAAACTGGGCGATCCAAATGACTTGTTCCTCCTTTTCCGGGAGTAACACCTCCAACAACATTAGTTCCATATTCAATCATTTGAGAAGCATGAAAAGTTCCTTCACTACCAGTAAATCCTTGAACAATTATTTTTGAATCTTTATTGACTAAAACACTCATGATATATTTTTTATGTGATTTTTTTATCGATGTGCAAAAGTAAGGTTTTGCAGTTAATATTTGAATAAATAGTTAAGAAAAATGACTCATTTGATAACCTTTGTATAATTTATCATCTTTGACTTCCCAGATAACGAAAAAATTACCCATTAGCATTTCTTCTCTTGGATTTTCTATAGTTTTCACAAAATGTGAATATCGAAGTGAGACTAGATTTTTTTCTTGAAGTATGTGACTAATTCTAATTTTAGAACGAACATAAGACCTTGATAACTCATCTGTTAAAGATAAAATATCATCATAATTCATTTGAATAAATCCTTTGTTAGTATTCCAATCGATTGTAACTTCGGGATGCAATAACTCGCTAACTGTTTTTCTATCTAATAAAACGTCTGATTTATAGAAATCGAGGACTATATCTTTTGGTTTCATATTGAACTATTTTATTTTTTTGAGTATTTCAGGAATTTTTTTAATATTGGCAAGTTGTTTTAATTTTTCACGAGATTCTTCAATGGGTGTTCCAAAATAAGATTTGCCTCCATCCACAGATTTTGTAACTCCAGTTTGTCCTAAAATAACTGCTTTCTCTCCAATTGTTATTCCACTTGTAGTGCCTACTTGTCCCCAAATAGTAACTTCATCTTTAATGATGACACAACCTGCAATTCCTGTTTGTGAAGCTATTAAACATTTTTTTCCAATTACAGTGTCGTGTCCGACATGTACTTGATTGTCTAATTTAGTTCCTTCTCCTATAGTGGTATCACCGGTTACCCCTTTGTCAATAGTACAAAGTGCACCAATACCAACATTGTCTTTGATAACTACTCGACCACCTGAAATCAATTGGTCAAATCCTTCTGGACGTTTTTTGTAATAAAAAGCATCGGCTCCCAAAATGGTTCCTGCGTGAATAATCACATTATCACCAATTACTGTATGATCATAAATAGAAACATTCGAATGAATTAAACAATTTTTTCCGATAACAACATGGTTTCCAATGAAAGAATTGGGTTGAATTACGGTTCCTGTTCCAATTTTGGCAGAAGGTGAAATAGCAAGATTCGAAAACTGAAAAGGTTTAAAATGTTGGGTCAAAGTATTAAAATCACGAAAAGGGTCATCCGAAATCAATAAAGCTTTACCTTCTGGACAATCTACATTTTTGTTAATAAGAATGGTTGTTGCAGCAGAATTCAAGGCTTTATCGTAGTATTTTGGATGGTCAACAAATACAATATCTCCCGATTCTACCACGTGAATTTCATTCATTCCAGTAACTGAAAAATTCTCATCCCCAACAAATTCGCTGTTGATAATAGTTGCAATTTCCTTTAAGGTGTGTGTTCTTGAAAATTTCATGTTTCCGTTTGTTTCAGGTTTAAAGATTCAAGATTCAAGTTTCAAGTTCTGCAAAACCGTATGCTTGAAACTTGAAACAAATTTATTCTTTAACTCTCTCCATATAGTTTCCAGTAGTAGTATCAATTTTGATTTTATCACCTTCATTAATAAACAACGGAACATTTACTGTGGCACCCGTTTCAACAGTTGCCGATTTTGTGGCATTAGTAGCGGTGTTTCCCTTGATTCCTGGCTCGGCATAAGTTACTTCAAGTACTACCGATGCAGGCATATCTACTGAAAGAGGCAAATCTGTTTCGGTATTGATAGCAATCATTACATTTTCACCTTCTTTTAATAAATCAGGTGAATCTAAAACATTTTTGTTCAAAGATATTTGTTCAAATGACTCTACATTCATAAAATGAAACAAATCGCCTTCTGGATATAGATATTGGAATTTATGATTTTCAACACGAACTTCATCTATTTTATGTCCTGCTGAAAAGGTATTGTCCAATACTTTTCCGTTAGATAAACTTTTTAGTTTTGTTCTAACAAAAGCAGGACCTTTTCCAGGTTTAACGTGAAGAAATTCAATAATTTTATAGATGTCATTGTTGAATTTTATGCACAATCCGTTTCTAATATCTGATGTTGATGCCATTTTTTTTTTGTTTATTGTTTATTTTTAAAAATTGTTTAAAGTTTGACCCAAAAATCCGGGTGAATATATACCTAAACCTAAGCTCCTAATATTAATACTTAAATTTTAATATATACATCTAAAATACTTAAATCTAATAATTCCCTGAATAGCCTTTCATTATTCCTCTTGATGAATTTCTGATAAAATCAATAATTTCATCTCTTTCTGGTGTGGCTTCCATTTCAGCTTCAATAATCCCTAAAGCTTGTGTCACATTGTAATTTTTTTGATATAATATTCTGTAAATTTCTTGAATTTCTTTTATTTTTTCAGAGGTAAAACCACGTCTTCTCAATCCTACCGAGTTGATTCCTACATAGGACAAAGGTTCTTTTGCAGCTTTGGTAAACGGCGGAACATCTTTTCTTAACAAGGATCCTCCGGAAATCATAGCATGATCACCAACACTAATAAATTGATGAACTGCCGAAAGCCCTCCTAGAATTGCATAATTCCCAATCGTAACATGCCCGCCCAAGAGCACTCCATTAACTATAATTGCATTATTACCAATATGACAATCGTGAGCAATATGTGCCGCTGCCATAATTAGACAATTGTTACCTATTACGGTCTGTCCAGAAGCAATTGTTCCTCTATTGATTGTCACACACTCTCTAATAGTACAATTATCGCCAATTATCGCTAAAGAATCTTCTCCTCCAAATTTTAAGTCTTGAGGTATAGCTGCAATTACAGCACCCGGAAAAATATTACAATTTTTTCCAATTCTGGCTCCTTCCATAATAGTCACATTTGAACCTATCCAGGTTCCATCACCAATAACAACATTATTATGTATAGTGGTGAAAGGTTCTATCACTACATTTTTTGCAATTTTTGCACCTGGATGAACGTAAGCTAACGGTTGATTCATAGGGTTTGGTTATTCGTTTAACTGTGGTTATTTATTTCATCGTTTAATTGGTTAATTTTAAATCGATTAACTGGTTAAACAGTTAAACAATTAACCTTTTAAACTACTGTTTTTTAGAAATTTGTGCCATTAATTCAGCTTCAGCAACGAGTTTCCCATTGGCGTAAGCATTGGCTTGCATATGACAAATTCCTCGTCTAATAGGAGTTATTAAATCGCATTTGAAAGTCAAAGTATCTCCAGGCAATACTTTCTGTTTGAATTTAACATTATCAATCTTCATAAAATAAGTCAAATAATTTTCTGGATCTGGAACAGTACTTAAAACCAATATTCCTCCCGTTTGAGCCATTGCCTCTACTATAATAACTCCTGGCATAACAGGAGCTCCAGGAAAATGACCAACAAAAAAACTTTCGTTCATTGTCACATTTTTCAAACCTACAATATAATTATCAGACATTTCTAATATCCTATCAATAAATAAGAATGGAGGTCTATGAGGGAGAACTGACATGATTTTATGTATGTCCATTAACGGCTCAGCATTCAAATCATAAACTGGCACGCAATTTCTTTGTTCGATTTTGATAATTTTTGATAGTTTTTTTGCAAATTGAGTGTTAATAAAATGCCCTGGTTTATTGGCTATTACCTTACCTTGAATTCTAGTACCTATAAGGGATAAATCACCAACAACATCAAGTAGTTTGTGTCTTGCAGCTTCATTTGGGTAATGCAAAGTCAAATTATCTAAAATGCCATTTGGTTTCACTTTCAATTCTTCTTTTCCAAAAGCAATTTTCAAATTATTCATTGTTTTTTCGGAAATTTCTTTATCAACATAAACAATAGCATTATTTAAATCGCCTCCTTTTATCAATCCTTCTTCTAACAAAAATTCTAATTCGTGCAGAAAACTAAAGGTTCTGGAATCGGCTATTTCTGATTTGAATTCCGAAATAGATTTCATAGTAGCATTCTGTGTTCCTAGAACTTTGGTGCCAAAATCAACCATTGTGGTTACACTGTAATTTTCACTAGGCATTACAATAATTTCACTACCTGAATCCTCATCGGTAAACGAAATAATTTCTTTTACTACATATAAATTCCTCTTAGCTTCTTGCTCTTGTACTCCTGCTTTTTCAATTGCTTCAACAAAATACTTGGAAGAACCATCCATAATAGGCAGTTCAGATGCGTCTAATTCAATAATAATATTATCAATATCACAACCAACAATGGCAGCTAATACGTGTTCAGGTGTTTGTATCTTTACTCCTAGTTTTTCTAAATTAGTTCCTCTTTGTGTGTTTACAACATAATTGGCATCGGCTTCAATAACAGGTTGTCCCTCTAAATCCCTTCTAACGAAAGTATAGCCATTATTAATTGGAGCAGGTTTGAAAGTCATAGTAACTTCTTTACCTGTGTGTAATCCAACTCCGGATAGTGAAATTTCTGTTTTGATCGTCTTCTGTTTAACCATTGATTGTATTTTTATTTAATATTCCTTTTTTTTAATTCTTCTATCTCGTTAACAATTTTAGGGAAATTTTTAAAATGAACAAATGATTTACTAAAATCACCATATCCAAATGCAGGTGTTCCTTGCAAAATTTCGTCATCTTTTACATTACGTGCCACACCAGATTGTGCTTGAATTTTGACATTATTTCCAATAATCAAATGCCCAACAATCCCTACTTGTCCACCAATCATTCCGTTTTTACCAATTTTTGAAGAACCTGCAACCCCTGTTTGAGCAGCAATTACGGTATTCTCACCTATTTCAACGTTGTGTCCAATTTGAATTTGATTATCAAGTTTAACTCCTTTTCTTATTATAGTAGAACCCATTGTTGCTTTATCAATTGTGGTGTTTGCTCCGATATCAACATTATCTTCGATAACAACATTTCCTATTTGAGGAATTTTAGTGTAAGTTCCATCCTCATTGGGTGCAAAACCAAATCCATCGGCACCTATAACTACACCTGAATAAATTACACAATTATTTCCGATAACAGTTTCAGAAAGTATTTTTGCGCCGGCAAAAATAGTGACATTATTCCCAATTTTTACATTCTTATCTATAAAACAATTGGGATAAATTTTAACATTATCACCTAAAACTACGTTTTCACCTAAGTAACTAAAACTTCCTAAATATAAATCACTACCAAATTTTGCAGTTTCCGAAATAAATGAAGGTTGTTCAATACCAATTTTATTTGCTTTTGTAGCTTGATCGTAAAATTCTAATAATTTGGTAAAAGACAAATAGGCGTCTTCGACTTTTATGAGAGTGGTTTTTAATTCTCCATCTGGAACAAAACTATTGTTTACAATAGTTATAGTAGCTTGAGTAGAATATATAAAAGGTAAATATTTTGGGTTTGCCAAAAAACTAATAGATCCCTCAGAACCTTCTTCAATTTTAGACAATTTATACACTTCAGCTTTAGGATTACCAACGATTTCTCCGCCCAAAACGGTTGCTATTTGCTCTGCAGTAAATTTCATCTTATCGGATTGTATTTCTTTATAGGAATAAGTTGAAACCCTCGGCTAATAGTCTCAATTAAGTTTAAAAAAAATGTGCCATTTTGTTTCATCTGTTTATAATATTTGTTTTTTATTGGAAGATGGAACGCCTATAATCATATTGGTGTGTGTCAATGATAATTGTCGTGGGCGTTTCATCTGATTATAATATTTGTTTTTTATTTGAAGATGGAACGCCTATAATCATATTGGTGTGTGTCAATGATAATTGTCGTGGGCGTTTCATATTTGTAAATTTTAATTTTTCAGCGGTCATATATGGTATCGCCTTTTACTTATTGGTGTTTGCTTACGCAAACTTGTTGTTAATGGCGATTTCATATCGACAAAAATATAAAAAATAGATTTTAAATATAGGTTTTTAAACAAGTTGTTTTGGATAACAAAGATAATATTTGGTCACAAATTTCGATAGGGTCTTCAAATTCAATTGGTCAGAAGCATCGACGACATCTTCAATTGTTTTGTCTTTTTTCAAAATTCGAATGGGTTCTGCTATTTTGCTATAAGCTTGATTTTTAATTTTGCCTTTAAAAATAAAATAATTAGCTTCGACCAAAGTAATGTTATTTTGTAACGCAAATCGTTCTTTAAGTTGATGTATATCATCGGTTGAAACTTTTTCTTCGCTCAATTTAATTTTCAATAAATCCCTATTGATAATCATTTTACTTAAAGAAGAAAGTATAAAATCGTCCTGTTTTTGCCAAGATTTCAATGCGCTAATAATATCAAAATCATCGAGTTGAGAAAACAAATCTAAGGTTTTACTATCGAAAGTTTCTATTGTAATTTTGTGTTGCATAAAATACTGCAAAGCTTCACTACAAGGCAAAATCACTCCTTTTTCTGTCAATTCTTTGGCACGTTTTAGGACTTTCGTCAATATCAATTCGGCCACCAAACTGGTTTTATGCAAATAGGCTTGCCAATACATCAATCGTCTAGATATTAAAAATTTTTCGACCGAATAAATGCCCTTTTCTTCGATAACCAAAATATCATCGACGACGTTCATCATTTGAATCAATCGATCGGAATTAACATTTCCTTCAGCTACTCCAGAATAAAAACTATCTCGCTTGAGGTAATCCATACGATCCATATCCAACTGACTTGAAATAAGTTGTAACATAAATTTCCGATGATAATCTCCCTTAAAAACTTGGATAGCCAAACTCAATTGCCATTCAAATTCCATATTCAATTGATTCATAAACAACAACGAAATGGCCTCGTGGTGCACATCTTCTACAATACTACTTTCCATAGCGTGAGAAAATGGGCCATGACCTATATCATGCAACAAAATGGCTATATACAAGGCGTTTTCTTCTTCTTGAGAAATAGAAATCCCTTTGAAACGAAGGGTTTCAACTGCTTTTTGCATAATATGCATACAGCCCAAAGCATGGTGAAATCGTGTATGATTGGCACCAGGATACACCAAATAAGATAAACCCATTTGGGAAATACGACGCAATCTCTGAAAATAAGGATGCTGAATTAAATCATAAATTAAGGCATTTGGAATAGTAATAAACCCGTAGATAGGATCGTTGAATATTTTTAGTTTATTGATTTCGCTCACTATAAATTTGTTTTGAGTAACAAATATAGAAAAATCTAAAAGGGTATGAAAATATTAGTTTTAGAACTTTTTTCAACCTATTACTATAACTTAAACAAGTAATAAGAATGTTTTTCCCCCAATCACCTGGATACAATGTCATTAAGTTAAAGAATTCTCAATTCGTATCTTTCTGATTTTTAAGCACTAAAGGTCTAGTTCAATTTCTATGTATTCCAACATCACGTTTATTATTCCGATTTTCACTAAATTAGGAATAGTGTTTTGTAGAAACAAAGTTTCAATTCATTAAATACTTGTTCTATTGGAGCTTCTTTAAAAAGCAATTTGTGAATTCGTTTCTTTAAAAAAAGGATAGAGAGGAATTGCATTCCGTGATTACAAAGTTGAGCATACAAAACAAATCAAAAAAGTAATATTGTTAAAAATGGTATAGCTTTTTTTTGCAAAATATTGTATTATACTTGTATTAGTGGATTATTAAAGTGGGTAGGGATTGCAAATATGTAAACTTATTTTAGGACGAGACAGGGGATTTATCCTCTATACCGAATTAATATCTTTCGTACCAACTGAATTTTTCGTATACAATTCGGGACTTTTCGTCGTTCAAAAAAGTTAAAAATGCTTGGGCAACAGGATTGTGTTTCTTTCCTTTTGACCAAACAAGACTCCAAGTGGTTTGAATAGGTAAACCTTGAATGGAAATTATTGATAATTCTTTGTTTTCTAGCTCGTTCTTTATGCCGATTAACGGCATAATAGAATAACCTAACCCTGCCAAAAGTGCCTGTTTTACAGCTTCGTTTGAGGTTAATTCCATTTTTTTTACTACCAATAAATTGTTTTGTTCAATATATCTTTCCATAGTTTGCCGAGTACCTGAGCCTTTTTCCCTAAAAATTAAAGGTAAATCCTCTAAAATTAATTTTTCCTTAGCTTCAAATTCAATTTTTGATTTTGAATTCCCTACCAAAAACAATTTGTTTTGCAACAAATCTATTTTTTCTATTTGTAGATGAGTAGGCAAAATGGAAACTAAAGCAAAATCAATTTCGTTGCACTCTAAACTCTCTATGACTTTTGACTTATTGGTAACATCCAAAAGTAACTCAATGGCTTTATGTTCCTGAATAAAGTCAGCCAAAAAGTAAGGCATAACATACTTTCCTGTTGATACAATAGAAATTTTTAATCTACCGCTAAGTTGCCCTTTGTAGGCCGTTGTTTTGTAATTGATGGCTTGCACTTGATTAATGATGTTTTCAGCATCCTTCGCAATTTCTTTTCCAAATGCTGTGATATAAATTTTTCTGCCCACCACTTCGGTAAGCGGAATATCGAATTGGTCTTGGAAATTTTTGAGCTGTATAGAAACGGCAGGTTGGGTCAAATGTAACTCTACAGCTGCCTTAGTTACGCTATTAGTCTGTACTATTTTTAAAAATATGTTGAGCTGATTTAAGGTATAATTCATAATTTATTTTTATGGATAATATTACAAATATAAATAAAATTTAATCAATTATAATACTCAATTTTGCGATCAACTAAATAAAAACCTTTAATAAAGTCACTAATTAAATTCTTAAATGTTATGCAAACTACTACAACTGCAAATCAACTCAACCTAATTGAATGTCAATTTACAGCTCCAGAAGCAAAAGAAATTCTGATAGAAGTTTTTATGAATTACATCAATTTTTACAAACTAAAAAATTTTAGCTCCCAAATTAGATTTGATCAAGATGATGATTTTGCTCAAAATCGAATTTATATTTTAAGAAATGAACTTGAAAAATTTGAAAGTATTGTCGGAGAGGCAAAATTATTAAACAAAAAACTGAAAATTAAATCCGAAATAATCATTTCATTTGGTGATGATGAATAATAAGAATGATTATATACAATTTCAGAAAAAAAATAGAAAGAATCAAACCTAGTAGGACTCGAATATTGAAATCTTAACTACAAACACCAAAAACAACATGAATTTTAATTTACTTATTGAAAATCTAACCAATCCAGCGTTACTATTTTTTGTTCTTGGCATCTTAGCTGTTTATTTAAAAAGCGATTTAGAAATTCCTCAAAACTCTTCAAAATTTATTTCGCTATACCTTTTATTTGCAATAGGTTTTAAAGGAGGACAGGAATTATCACATGAAACTTTTACTAGCGAAATTGGATGGTCTATTTTATTTGGTATTTTAATTTCATTTATAATTCCCTTTTATACCTTTTTTATTTTAAAACGAAAACTAAATCTTTTTGATTCTGGGGCAATTGCTGCAGCTTATGGCTCAGTAAGTGCTGTAACTTTTGTGACAGCGGTTTCCTATCTTGACTCTCAGCATTTGGAACTTAATGGGCACATGGTTGCCATAATGGCCTTGATGGAATCACCGGCAATAATTATGGGTTTATTATTGATTTCCATTTTTAATAAAAACAATACTGAAATAATCAAAAAGCGAACAGCAATACAACATTCATTCACTAACGGAAGTGTTCTGTTAATTTTGGGTAGTTTGGTGATTGGTTTTTTGGCTAGTGCCAAACAAGCCGAGGGAATAAAACCTTTTACCAATGATTTATTCAAAGGTTTTTTGGCTATATTTTTGCTAGACATGGGGGTTACAAGTGGGAAAAAATTAAAATCATTTTTCTCCTTTGGTTGGTTTCCAATCCTATTTGCCATTTTCATTCCCGTGCTCAATGGTTGTATTGTTGCCTTTATAAGTTCGGCTGTTACAACTGACATTACCAATCGTTTTATGTTTGCAGTTTTGGCAGCAAGTGCCTCTTACATTGCTGTACCTGCCGCTATGAAAATATCAGTTCCAAAAGCAAATCCTGGGCTCTTTCTACCTATGGCACTAGCCATTAGTTTTCCAGTAAATATAACTATTGGAATGCCTATTTATTTTCTAATGGTACAAAACTCATAGTAGTATTCCGTTTTAATGCTTCCACAATGCAAATCTTCCAGTACAATTTTCATATATGTAAATTTTGATTTTTCATCTGTCATATATGGTATGCTTCGCCAGTTCGACTCTGTCTCGGGTCGCCTTTTACTTATTGGTGTTTGCTTACGCAAACTTGTTGTTAATGGCGATTTC
>JACCDI011151044.1_pt1 | contig 11889 bp, 10 predicted proteins | sample 7442791 | NCBI WGS metagenome assembly JACCDI01 (sample SAMN15323434, study PRJNA562643) | freshwater metagenome | isolation source: river surface water | place: USA:Blue River Watershed | collected 2017-08-15
ACCACGCAAGGGACTGGGCGTACGATCGCCCATGTCGGTTTATCGAGAGCTACTCTTGAACAGCCAGCAACACTCAACCCTCATTCATTGAAACCCAGGGTGTTGCACTTCAGATTTGAATCCGCCCTTTATTAAAATAATTCCACTTCAATGCCGCTGTTCGGTTTTAATTAAATATCTATCGCTTTTTAATTTTCCCAAAACAGTTGATCAGATGATCAGCTTAAATCACTTTGATACCCTTCATCAAGCCCCCCATCAGACATAGCCTCCGAGTGACCTTTGAAACTTTCTAAAAATATCGTGATGCCCCCACTCCACTGCTCAGAAACCTGAGTGGTGGTTGGCGTCAGCATTTGGGACATGCACCAAAACTCAAGATGTGGGCCATAGGCTTTGAGCATCAGTGTCAGTCGAGGGTCGCGGTGTTGATAGGCTGACAGACACAAGATAGGAGCGTAATGTTTTTCGCTGATCAGCAAATCAGGCTGCCCCGTCAGCGCGGCACAAATGTCCAACCCGCCCGATAAGCAGGCCCTTGCGCCGGCCAATGGTGGCAAAGCACGAAACTGTTCACGCTGAGACCGCAAATCGAACTCCTGCAAGGCTTGCGGGAAATACAAGCCGACCAAGGCTTTCTCCGAGGAAGACGCGACAAACTGCTCATACCCCACATTTTGGGTCGTGCTGATCTGCCCCTCCAAGGTGGTGTTGCCTTGCAACACAGCTTTGAAGTGGCTGTCTGGAAATTGTGCGGTGAACGATTGGCGCAGCTTGGGCAGCATGTGGACTTCCAGATGCCGACCCAGATCATCGATCGGTTCCAGTTGTTGGTAGACAAAGGGGACACACACCCCTTTCAACAGGTTAGCGTAATTGGGATCTGCCTGTACAGCCGACTTCAAGCTCAAAACACTGTCCGTGAATTCACCCAGTGTCAGCGACGTATTCACCAAACCCGCCGCTTGGGCCCGCGCCAAAATAGCGGCCAGAGCAGCCTCTTTGGCATCGATCACGTAGTACTGGCTGGGGTTTTTACCAAAGACTCTGGCACCTTCTGTGGGAATGCAACGCCCAATCTCATCAAAATAGCTCAAAACAGACTCCTCTCTTCAAATCGATGGGGTTCTGCCAAAGCCATGTTCGTAAGGAACGGGCAACAAGGGGCTCACATCCAGATAGTCGTTCACTGCTTTGTTGTGAAATTGGATAAACCCTTGATGCTCACCAATGATGCACTCGTCGCGGTAGGGACCCAACCAGCTGTTCATCATGCCCCGCTCCAAAATCACGGACAGTGGTTCGCGGGTCACGTTACCGATCGACAAGTCCATGTAAGGGCAAGGAATGATCTCGCCATCGTGGTTCACGGTGTTGATGCCCTTGACCGTGATGCAACGACCGGGTTGACCATAGGAAGGGGTCATGTGCGTGAAGATGTTGTAGCGGTTCTCCAAGTATTTGAGCTGGTCCACATCGCTTTTCTCACAAACCCAGGTGGCTTGCTCACGCGCCGTACCGACAGGTTTGGCCAAGGTGACGTACAGCGGGATGTCGTTGTCCTTGCAATACTCGCACATGCTGAGAAACTCTTCGCTGAAGACGCGCCCTTTCACAATGCAGGTCGACAGCAGTAACTCCAGATTGGCTTTTTTGGCTGCATCCAATGCACGTAAAACACGCTTGTACGAACCTTTCTTGCCTCTGAATGCGTCATGTTCGGCTTCAATCATGCTGTCCAGTGAGATCTGAGCTTTGTAGCCGCCCAAACCCGCAAACCATTTGGCTTTCTCCTCATCGAACGTCCAGCCATTGGTGTCCAAAATGATCAGGTGCTTCATCGGGTCGAGCGCCTCGATCAATTTGTCCAAGTTCTTGTCGAGCAAAGCCTCCCCGCCTGTCAAAACAAACCGGAATATGCCGTAGTCGTCCGCTTGCTGGGACAGTGTTCTGTAATCTTCCAGAGACATTTGCGGCCGCGGGTCGAGCGCGCCGGTTTTCTTTTTTAGATCGCGGCTCATGTAAGGCTCTTCGCAGCAATGCGCACAATGGAAATTGCAAAGCGATCGATTGATCTTGAGCCGCAAAATAGGACTGATTTGTCCATCGAGCATGCCTTTGAAATAATTCTGAATCTTTTCATGCACCCGTGGACGCTGTTGACTTTGGTCACGTCGCTTGTTTTTCTCAATCAAAGACAAAGCTTCTTGATCGGCCAATATCTGCAAAGAATTCGACATATTTTTCCTATATTCAAGCCGGCAGGGATGCCGGCTGTGTTTTGAGCAAAACCGTGGGGGTATGCACCAGCATTTTTTCGATCACCTGATTCACATCGGTCCATTCAGCCAGGCCTGGATAGTCTGACCTGATCAGTTCCGTGCTGGGCAAATAGGACGGCCGACGAAAGTTGTCTTTCGGTGCAGCCAACCCGAGGGTTTCAACTTTCAGGTCGTGGCCAGCGATTTGTGCAATCCTGACCGCGAGTTCATGGATAGAGATGTCTTTCTCGGAGCCGACGTTGTAAATTTTATTTTTGGGCTCTAAAAGCATCCTCAGTAACCAAGCCATGGCGTCACCAATGTAAAGGTAAGAACGCCGATCCAAGCCATCACCTCGGATGAAGATATTTTCTTTGCGCTGCGCATTCAGGATGAAGTTTCCAAAGGCATAGTGCAAGTCCAATGGCAAGTAAGGCCCTGCAAAAGAAAAGCAGCGTGCGATAGAAAATCCGTACTTTTTTTGTTCTGAAAAATGGCTGACCAAATACTCAGACACGAGCTTGCCAAGGGCCAACGCCGAACGCGAATCTGTCGTGTCCAACTGCCCCTGGTCAGCCTCAGCAATCTTGTCACACTCAAGGTTGCCGTATGCCACACCCGAAGATGTCATCAGCACACTCTCCAAGTGACCGGAACATTGTTTCAGCACATTGAGTGTGCCCGAGTACAGCATATCCAACTTACTGAACTGCGCCTGACCCGCAAAAGTCTCAGCCGCATTGGTGGTGGCCATATGAATGAGATGGGTGACATCTCCCAGAGGGTAACTGAATTGGCCAATATCACCGGCAATAAAGTCGACATGCTGGTCAAACTCGAACTCAGGATGCCTTGCCAAGAATTGATCCGGATTTCTCGACAGGGCCATCAACTGAAGTTCACCGCCAAGAGTTCGTTTGATACGCACCAATGCCGACAACATCCATACCCCGAAAAATCCCGTTGCCCCTGTGACGAAGACACACTTTCCCCTGAGCCGCTCGACGTCCAAGCAGGCTCTATCCAACAAGGCAGCCACTTCAGCGCCGATGTCGCAATTAGAAGCCTGTGGTGTCATCGATGAACTTCCGATAAGGCTCTTGCACGCCCAGAAAATTCTGTGGACAACCTGAATGCCAAGCCCAGCAACCTGGGAACATTGTTTCATCCGTCATTTTTTGATCGGCTGCCGGTTCTCCTAGCAGTTCGCAGGCGTAGAGCAGTGAAATGAAATGCCCACGCACGTCACGTTTTGGATTGATGAGCCCAAGGACCTTGAGAGGTTCTGGTGAAAATCGGACATCACAGCCCAATTCGGATTGCGCCACCTTGTGAATCCGGTCTTCAGTGCGCTCTTTGAAACGAATGATGCCACCGGGAATATGCCATGCTGGACCATAAAACTCATCCGCTCGCCACGTCAAAAGCGTTTGGCCCTCTTTGTTTTTGATCAAGAGGTCCACATTGACCAACGGTGTCAATTGACTGACAAAATAAAAAGCCTCTTGAGGCAACCCGGCCTTGGCATCCGGGATCTGGCCAAGCGCGGTATCTAACAATTGGGAGAGATCACGGCTCACGATGAATGATCTCCAATCCACTTTCCCGAAGAATGGCAAGGTATTGCACTTCTGGATAGAAACGACGCACCACACCCAACACTTCATCGGAGTAGCCTGCCGCCATGATGATCATGGCCTTTGGTTGGTCATCCAATAGCGATGCGGGTGGCTTAATCAGAAGCTTTGTACCTGGCGTGTATTTGCCTTGTTTGAAGACGGCCGAATCAACAACGTGAGAAATACGGTGACCAAGATCTGCCATGGACATGACTGCAAGTGCTTGGTGACCAGCGCCCCAGACCACGACCTCATTGGGTTTGAACCGGTCTACAAAATGCTGGATTTCTTTCACAACCAGCGCTTGCCGTTGCCTAAATCCTGAACCATCCAAAGCTGGTTTTTTAGACACCCTCGCCGAGATGATGTAGTTGTGCCAGATGCTTTCCATAGCGTCGACGGTAAAGCCGTTTATCTCCAGGACTGCACGCAATGTTTTTTGGTCAAAGTAAAAAATATGGTCAGGCGTGAATTCACTGTACAAATGATTTTCGACAATGAATTGAAAGTTAGGAACCTCGATCAAACCCGTGGCGCCATCCGTCAACAAACCATGTAAACATCGAAGCGATTCATTCAAATCAGGCCAGTGCTCTAGAAAGCTGAAAATGGCAAATCCATCAAACCCTTCTGACCATGGATTCTTGAATGCCTTGTCCAAAAATCCCTGACGTACATCCAGGCCTCTTTTGAGGCTATCCATGACGGCTGTTTGGCTGTGCTCAAGGCCCGACACACAAGATGCCCCCGCCTCTTTCAACAAGTCAAGATACTCACCATTGCCGCTGCCAACTTCAAGAATCCGACGCTCCTTCAACCCTGTATCGCTCAGCCATGCACTGAGTTGCCGCTTTCTGAATACCCGCATCTCTTCAGAAAATCCAACGGCGCGGATCGCGTCTTTGTAGTAAGAGACCGCTGGCAAATCATGCTGGACCAAACCGCAAAAACGACATTGGTAAATCAGCAAATCAACCTCACCTTCAGGCTGATCAGGATGAGTCAAAAAACCTTGGGCTGAGGCTGGAGAGCGGGGGAAAGTCAAAGTGGGCGAACTGAAGAATTCACCCGAACAGACTCGGCAACCAGGGATTTGAGAGACCATGTCAGTCATGAATGCGCTCGGAGGCTGAATGCAAAGGAATCAGCATTTCTTGCCGCAAAACAACCCTAGGCAATAAGGGCGACATGTCCTCAAGGGGCATAGAAATGATGGAGCCATCGGCTTGCGGTAGCGCTGACACTTTGGGTGTCAGAACCTCATCCTCTTCCAAAACCACTTCCACCACCCGGAGTTGGTTGCCAAACAAACTGGTTTTCAGTTGCTGGATATCTGTCACTCGCTCACATGGAATATCCATAGACGCGGCAAGTCGCATGAAATCCGGCATCCACAAACCCGATGACTGACCACTGCCCACATAACGCCCTTGAAAGTAATTGCGTTGCGTATTGCGGATGGATGCATAGCCGTTGTTGTTCATGATGACCAAGGTCAGAGGCAAATTCAAATGCTTGAGCGTTGCCAACTCCTGAAGGTTGAGCATGAGACTGCCATCACTTTCCACGCAGACCGTCGGTTTTCGATCCGCACCCAGACAAGCCCCTATGGCAGCGGGTAGACCATATCCCATCGACCCCAGTCCAGACGTCAAGAAAACTCGCTGACCAGGTCTATTTCGAAATGCCGTGTAAAAAACCTCCACCGCCAAGCCAGAACTTCCTGTGATGACAAGACTGTCTTCAGGAATGACATCCGACAGACGGTCGACAAACTGGAAATGACCAATTGGGCTGGAATGTGAAAATTGCCGTCCATCCAAAGGCAGGTAACGTCGCTTCCAGTCTGCACATTGATTTCGCCAATCTTCGATCAGCTTAAGCTTTGGCAGACACTCAGACCAAGCGTTCAAAAAAGCTTTGGCATCAGCACAGACAGAAACTTCAATGGCCATGGTGTGACGCGAAAGTTCATTCGGATCCACATCCACCACTATTTTTTTTGCTTCACGAGCGAAACCCCGTGGGTTGTAAGCCGTAATGATGTTGTCCAAGCGGCAGCCGATGCTGATCAAACAATCGCTGTTCTGAATTGCGAAATTTGGCGCTCTGGCGGCGACAACACCGGGACGTCCCACATAGAGGTCGTGATCCCACGGCAATGTGTCTGCAGCATTCCAAGTAAAGGTACAAGGGATGCGTAAACGTTCGGCAATTTCTGTGAACAGTTCGGTAGCGCCAGACACACGAACACCGTGACCAATAAGGAATACGGGTCTTTTGGCTTCATTGATCAACACATTGATCTGTTCAATTTGTTGAGCCAAAGACAGAGGTTCTGTAGGCGTCTCTGGCACCACAAAAGGCTCAAGTTCATTCGGATCAATCGGCGCCGCCTGGATATCGAGAGGCACATCCAGCCACACGGGCCCTTTCCTCCCATTTTTCATATTCCAAAGCGCCTCTTCTAGACAGCGCCTGACGTTCTCAGGACGATCGATGGTTATTGCATATTTGGTGATTGGCTTGACCAGCGACACGATGTCAACTTCTTGAACACCACCTTGGCGAATCGGACGACCATTGAGGGCATCCGCTCGCTTGACCTGACCCGAAATAACCAACAAGGGCAAGGACTCGATCCACGCGCCGGCCACAGGTGTCATCAGGTTGGTCGCGCCTGGCCCTGTGGTAACTACAGCGACCCCAAAGCCAACCGTGTTCACACGGCCATTGGCTTCAGCCGCGATACCGCAAGCCTGCTCATGGTGACACGGCACCGCAACCAACCTCTTTTCACAGGCAATGGCATCGTCCAGGTACATCGCCCCTCCGCCAGGCAGAAGAAAAACATCACGCACACCCTCATCGGAAAGCCTTTGCATGATGTAGTCGGAAACACGAATTTCATTGGCAAGCATGCTGATCAACCCATCCAATAAGTGAGTAAGGTCTTGCGACTCTTGTTCAGCGTGATGGCTGGGTCGGTGTAAAAAGAGTCGTCTTTGAAGTGTGTGGACGAAATTTCTTCAATGATGCAGCCGGATGTCGTATGAAACGAATGCCGAACCTCAGGGTCAATGTGCACCACATCACCGGGTTTACAAGACCTCTTTTCTCCGTCGAGGTAAATGTCCACCTCTCCAAACAAAACGTGGAATGTTTCGTCTTTGAGTTTGTGGTACTGCTCCGGATGGCTCTGGCCTGGCAAAGAGATCAAGAGTTTTTTGCAATAACCACGATTGACAAGCGTCAGCATGGTGAGCCCTGTGTCGTCAAAATTTTCCAAGCCGTAGTGGTGTGAAATTTCGAGGTCCGTCTTACCAGGTGGAATGATTTTGGCATCTTGGATCAGCTGCGTGACCTTCTGGGCGATTTCAAGTATTTTGTCTCTGGTGTTCACCACTTGGCTGTTGACTGGCGCCAAGGCATTGTTCTTGCCAACACTTTCTGTGGTTGTGAACACCGCGTACTTGGACCAGTCATTCGCGGTGTATTGCCCTTCCTGAGGGGGGAAAGCAAAATAAATGTCATCGTGTGTGATTTCATGTCCGGCAGGCACATCATGGCGCAGGTAAATTCCACGCCGCAATGAGCGCAAACTGGCTCGCTCCGCCTCATTGACAGGCAGACGGGAATCCCCGACTCCACAAACTTGGATTGCATATCGCGCCGCATCCAGCCAAGAACGCAACTGTTCAGGATCAGCGGAATAGGCATTGAGTGGGTATTTCTCTGTCTGAACACCCACGTGCTTTTCGAAAATCGTCGCCCCTTTGGCAATGGCCATTTTCACGATATCGGTGTTGGCTGGGTTCTCATGAGTAGAAAAACCAATCCGAACACCTGGGTAGCGGTCTTTCAAAAATTGGATCTGAGACAGATGCATTTTTTCATCGGCAGTTGGATACTCGCCAACACAATGCATGATGGCAAATGTCTTCTGCCGGTGTGTCAAAAAACTGATCACGCGGTCAATGTCATCCAAATCGGCTCCGGCCGTGGAGGCAATGATTGGGAAATCTGTTGCCACCGCGTCCTCAAGGAGTGGCCAGTCATTGAAAGAGCAACTGGCAATCTTGAGAATATCCAATTTCTGCTTGCGGATCAGATCAATGGAGGCGTTGTCAAAAGGCGTTGACATCGCCAGAAATCCTTCTTTCCTAATTTGATTGATCAGCGTGTCAAAATCATTTTCCGATAAGCGGGTCTCAGAAAATCTTTTGATGTACTTGATATCGTCCCGTCCTTTCATGGCCGGGTGAATGAAGCTGTCCAGATCTCGGTATTGCAATTTAAAGGCAAATTTAAACTCCGGATATTGCCTGCACAGAGCACCAAATTCGGAAATAACCCGCAATCCATGGGCGAGGTCGCCCATGTGGTTATTGGCCATTTCAAGAACAACAAGTTGCTCGGGTATCATTTTTAATCCTTATGAGAAACGAAGACCCAAAAAGGCCTCGATTTTGGATGCTGCGTAATCCATCATGTCTTGGGTCAACGCTGGCTGGACACCGATCCAGAATGTGTCAGCCATGATTCGATCTGAATTTTTCAGGGCACCATGTACTCGGTATACCCGGTCTTTCATGTAGGGCTGCCGGGTGACATTGCCCGCAAAAAGCATGCGAGTCCCGACTTTTTCCTGATCCAAATAGTTGAGCAAGTCTGTGCGACTGACCGGGCCGTTCTCGCGCAGGGTAATGGGAAACCCAAACCAAGAGGGGTCTGCGTGCTCAGTCGCCTTTGGCAGCAAAAGAAACTCCTCACAGTCACTCAGCCGGTCATGCAAGTAAGCGAAATTCAGCTTGCGCTGAGCCACAAACTGATCGAGCTTTTCAAGCTGCGCGAGCCCACACGCAGCCTGCATGTCGGTGATTTTGAGGTTGTACCCCAAATGGCTGTAGGTGTATTTGTGGTCATAACCCGGTGGCAGATCACCCATCTGCTGGCAAAACCGCTTGCCGCAAGTGTTGTCTTTGCCAGGTGCGCAATAGCAGTCGCGCCCCCAATCCCTGAAACTTTCTGCAATCTTGGCCAATTCCGAATTGTTGGTGAATACCGCCCCACCCTCACCCATGGTGATGTGGTGTGCAGGATAGAAACTGAGCGTTCCGATGTCGCCAAAAGTCCCCACATTCTGCCCCCTGTAGGTCGACCCCAAAGCATCGCAACAATCCTCAATCAACCACAGGCCATACTTCTTGCAGAGTGCGGTCACCACCTCCAAATTGAAAGGATTGCCCAGCGTATGGGCCAGCATGATCGCTTTGGTTTTGGGGCCAATGGCTTCTTCAATGATGGAAGAATCAATGTTGTACGTGCCCAGTTCAATGTCGACAAACACAGGCACTGCGCCGAACTGCAAAATGGGGTTCACTGTCGTTGGGAAGCCTGCAGCAACACCAATCACTTCATCGCCTGGCTTGATCGCGCGCTCACCCAAATCGGGACTAGTCAGAGTATTGAAAGCAACAAGGTTGGCCGATGAACCTGAGTTCACCGTGATCAAATGCCTCACGCCGATGTAATCGGCCAACTTTTTTTCGAACGCATCGTTGAAACGGCCTGTGGTGAGCCAACCATCGAGGGCAGCCTCGACCATGTACTGCATTTCTGTACCATCAATTTTTTTTCCTGAAGGCGGTATGGACGTGACCCCAGGAAAAAACCCACCAGGCTTTAATGCCTGCTGCGCATATTCATGGACCAACAAACCGATTCGATGGCGAAGTTGTTGAAGGTGATCGTTGTGGTTCATGGTTGTTGAATGGCGTTTTCTTGATAAGCCGCAATCCTATGGCACATGAACTCAGACATGTTCGATCCGGCCTTCCAATGGCGGTGCCAGTCGATAACTTCTTTCATGGCGTCTGACAAATTCATTTGCGGCTGCCATTTCAAATGCGATGCCGCCTTTGAGCAGTCCAATTGCAAAAGTTGAGCCTCATGGGGTTGCTCGGCGGTGTTGACGGTCCAATCGCCAACGCCCGGAAATGATCGGGCCATGGCTTTCACAACGGTCAATACCGATTGCGCATCTTCAGTTCGGGGACCGAAGTTCCATGACGAGGCGTAGCGTTGTCCGTACGCCACCAAATGCTCTGCCAAATCCAGATAGCCACGCAAGGGTTCTAGTACATATTGCCAAGGTCTCACAGCATTTGGGTTTCGCAGCTCAATGGCAACGCCATCACCCCAAGCCTCCAAAATATTGGGTATCAATCTTTCTGGAGATACGTCACCACCGCCAATCACATTGCCCGCACGGGCAGTGGCCACGGCTGCGCTTTGCGGGGTGTTGAAAAACGAGCGGCGATATGCATCTGTCACCAACTCAGCACACGCTTTGCTGCTGCTGTAAGGATCAGATCCGCCCAAGGCATCAGATTCACGGTATGGCCAAATCCATTCTTTGTTTTCGTAGCATTTGTCTGTGGTGATATTGACCACCGCCTTGACGCTGCGACACCCTTTGACAGCTTCTAAAAGATGGACCGTCCCCATGACATTGGTCGCATAGGTCTCCACCGGGGATCTGTATGAATCACGCACCATCGCTTGCGCTGCCAAATGGAATACCACTTCGGGTTGAGTTCGATGGAACACATCCGTCAAGCAGGCAAGATCCTTGATGTCACCGATTTGAGAATGCATATCTGACTCAACACCGGATAACTCAAACAAATTGAAAGCCAAATCGGGTTGCAGGGCATACCCCGAGACAACAGCCTCCATCTGAACCAACCACTTGCACAACCAACTGCCTTTAAAGCCAGTATGTCCCGTGACAAGAACACGTTTACCCCGCCAAAAGTCTGGATTCATCACCAGACCTTCCAGGGGGCATGACCAGACTGCCAAAAATTTTCCAAGGCTTGCTTATCACGCGCCGTGTCCATCGGCATCCAGAAACCGGAATGCCTAAAGGCTTGCAGTTGATTTTGTTGCACCAATCGCGCAAGTGGGGCGCCCTCCCAGGCGATGTTGTCACTCTCGATCAAATCCAGGACCTTGGGCTCAAGGATGAAGTAGCCACCATTGATCCATCCGCCATCACCAACTGGTTTTTCTGTGAAATCAACGATCCGATCTTGATCAAAGACCAAAGCGCCAAAGCGACCCGGCGGCTGAACCGCAGTCATCGTCGCCAGCTTTTGATGGTTTTTGTGAAATTGCAATGCGGCAGAGACATTAATGTCGCCGACGCCATCTCCGTAGGTCATGCAAAAGGTACTGTCACCAATGTATTCCCTCACGCGCTTCACTCGACCACCCGTCTGCGTATTTTCCCCGGTATCAACCAGCGTTACTTTCCAAGACTCTACTTTCTTGTGATGAACTTTCATCGAACCTTCAGCAAAGTCAAAGGTGACATCGGACAAATGAAGGCTGTAGTTGGCAAAATACTCCTTGATCATGTAGCCCTTGTAGCCACAACAAATCACGAATTCATTGATGCCATGACTCGCGTAGGTTTTCATAATGTGCCAAAGAATTGGGTAGCCCCCGATCTCAATCATTGGCTTGGGGCGCATCACGCTTTCTTCTGAGATCCGGGTACCCAGACCGCCAGCGAGGATCACTGCTTTCATGTTGCTCTTTCAAGTCAATTTCCTGACATACCAAGCAAAAATCAGACCATGCATTTGAGTACCGATTTTGGCTTCCAATCATACAAACAGCCGTAACACTCGAAAACCCTAGCAAATCAAATTTACAACAACGGGGGCTAATAAAATATCAAAACCAATGAAACAACGTGCATTTAATGAATACCAATTAACTCAATAATTTACAAGCGATAGGTCCGGTATTGTTTCTAACCTTACTCAACCAACACCTGCTGCGGACCGCTACTGAAAAGGCCTTTCGTTTGGGGGCGGATTCAAATCTGAAGTGCAACACCTGATCCGTTAAGGTCAGAAGATGCCCAAACCTACGAAGTCGTATCACCACCTCAAGCCTGAAGACCGCATGACCATCGCCAGCCTCATGCAGCAAAA
>JACCDI011384228.1_pt1 | contig 11888 bp, 7 predicted proteins | sample 7442791 | NCBI WGS metagenome assembly JACCDI01 (sample SAMN15323434, study PRJNA562643) | freshwater metagenome | isolation source: river surface water | place: USA:Blue River Watershed | collected 2017-08-15
AACCTCTTGTGCACAGCCTGCATCAGGAAACCAGACAAATAGAGAAGTTGAGTCATAGTAATCCTACATAATAGTCTAAGTGAAGAGATCTTGATAATTTGCTTAAAGACCTTAATAAGTAATTCCCACTGATACCAGTGAGTTTGGTACATATGTGCCTCATGAAGCTTGAGAATTATTGTGGACATGAGGAACAAGTCCCTCCAAGTATGTAAAGGAAGCTGTTAAGAACTGCAAAGATTACATATCGATACCACTTCAGTGCAGACTACCTGAATTGGTACCTGACTCTTTTTCCACACAGTATGAACAAGGAATTGATGTCAGTCGCAAGTTAAGCCCAGACTGAGCATCATACTTCCAATTGGCATTATAGAATGAATGGTTGAATAAGACTGTATTGATATAGCAATAGAAGTTTAGCTGAAAATGATTAACTCAGCATTTCCTGGTAAAGATCAGTGGATGCTGTGTTGCACATCATGGCCTACCTAAGATTACACCACTTCTTGTGCCTTAACATGCATTTGACATTCCCAGACATTGGTGACAATTAGTTCCCAGCAATGGAATAAGGAGTTCTATGGTGACCTCAAAAACCCGTTCCATATGCCCTTAAGCCATCAGTAGATGTAGACATGATTGTAGAAAGTGACCATGTAGAGGTGAAAGACAACATGTGTTCCTCAGCAATTTCTTAATCTATGTCAACACAGCCCTTGTTGAATGGCATTTGATCATCATGCTACAATAGAGAATAGAGTCTTTAGCATTAAGTATGATAGAGGCTGGAGATACAAATTCAAGATGATGGGTTCTACATTAGACAATGTATATTCATATATGCAGACGTCATATCCATCATTAAGAATACCTCCAAGCCAGAGTCCATAATGAACAAGAGACAAGATTAGTAATATAGATTGTCATCATGCAGTCCAAGAGTTGTCACAATGGATGAAACCCTAACAATGTGCATTCCTGGATCAGAAACTCTGCAAACCAAGTGACAAATTTTTGTCACTTAGAAAGCACCTGTTTCTAGTAAGGAACCTCTTGTACAGCATTTATGACAACAAAAAGCAACCTTACCTGGTCAGCAAATATGAAATAAGAAAGTAGGTCTAAAACTGGTAGTCATCAAATTAAACTTACAGTCAAATAACAATCAGGCATAATCTTGAGGGAACTAACCAAATATGTCCAAAAATGAATATCCTATCAAGAGAGTACTAAAAAGCTGTCAAAAGATATCATGGGTACATAATTGTCAGTCATAGCAGTTGAGTTGATGAACAGATGTTTGCATTAAAGAACAGATCAGGTGTCAACAAAGCAACAAACCAAACTTGGCAGGGATTTGATACCCCACCATAAGCAAAACAGAACATTAGATGTTCAATTCCACCTAAGGGGCAACCATTCTTGCACAACATTAGGCCCAATTCCAAATACTATATCCATATTTGACTACAAGGTACACTCTTGTGATCCAACAAAACCAGTGTGCATGGGTTTTGATTTTAATTTTGTTGAAACCACTATGCCACAAGTCAACTGATGGCATAGGGGTTTCAACAGTCAAATTGCAATCAGACATAAGCTTGAGGGGTCTAGAAAAATATTATGACCAAGAGATGAATATAATCTATCATAGGGAGTATTAAACAGCTGTCAAAAGATATCATGGATACATAATCTTCAGTCATAGCAGATTAGATGATGCATTGCAAAACAGATCAATGCCACAGACTCAGAACAGCAGTGTAGCTCATGATATTTATTTTATTTCAGATGTAACAGGGGTAATACATGACCACAATATGGCTAATTTCAACCTATCTCTAATTAGATTTTCTCTTAGTTGATGCATTGAAACGATGTGGATGCTTACTGTATGGTAGAAAATGAAAAATGGAATGATAAACATGAACCATATTGACATTTGGGAAAACGTTGTGGGCAACTGTGTCCAATGTCATCACAAGAGAATTTCTTGATGACTTTATTCATATGTCACTAAGGAAGAAAAAATAATGAAAAATATGCATCAAAAAATTGCATCATTTATTTTTTTCATTTACATAGTCTCTCATGCCAAAGACTAAAAATCAACAAGAAATAATATCATGCTAACCATTCATTAGAGGAGACAAAAATCATCAGCAATCTCCCTTACTTATGACCTTGATCATTTTTTTCATCATATCAAAAATGTATCTCAGATGGAATTACACAAAAAAACCAATTAATTCAAAACAACCATACTGCACTAAGTATATAATGGCTTGACATTGCATTAACTAAGAAGGAAAAAATTAAAATTGTGCAAAACCAATTATGCTTGACAAGCAAATTTTATATAGAATAATAAAGAAAACAATAGTGTCTATGTCCACCACTTTACAGTCAAAAAGATGCCAAGGGCACTAGTATTATATGGCCAATAGGATTTGTCCTCCTGATACATGTTTCAATCATAAAATTCACAACTGACAATTGACAATAATAAAAAAGGACATACATACTAAATATTTTAAATTATATCAAATCCTCTAGAAAATCCCCCAAAACTTAAATTACAACACAATCACCAATCATGCAGTGGGGGAAATGGGTACACAGTCCAAAAATTGTGGAATGTTTTAACTTTGGTAGAATATGAAATACACTTTTCAAAATTCCATCAGAAGCATCCTTGGCAGACAAATACACTTTCTATGCTTGTGCTCCAAAACCCACAAGGGAAGTGGGGACTTCAATGAACAAACAGAACTTCTCTTGTAATTGTCATCAATTTCCATCTCACAATTTTCTATATCTAGTTTCTAGTGCATGAACTTGTTGTCAACCTTCTCCTCTGCCAAGAAATGAAGAAATATTTTCTGAACCAGAGAAATGAATTCATAATCTTTCCATGAAGATGGAGAGATTCTTGAGATTTTGGCTAGCTTGAGGTCCCTGTGGGTGGGCATGAGATCATTTTTAATTTTTCATGAAGATTCTAGGCTCTTTGTTACTTATAATATTGTAGTAATTCCAAAATTACTATTCTTTACTTCCATAGATTAAATAACCACATATTTTATAATGCAGTTATATCATTTGGGCAAGAATTGAGTATCGGTTGGGATATTATCAGTTGAATTCAGTTTCTGTGCCCAAATGATATTGAATGTTCCAATCAATCATCAACATGTTCCTTGATGGAATAAACAGAAATGATTCTACACCATCACACCTATGAACACTTCCATGCAAGGAAACACAACTAGTGGGCTACTTTAGAGTTACTGTGAAAGTACCAGAAGACAGATTAGGTGTTCATGATATGTGTTTGTTAAAAATACTTCAACAATTACAGCAGTAAAAGTTTTAATGTCATCACAAGAGAGTCTTTCAAAATGTAAGACCATGGATTGAAGTGTAATAAACAGATACCTTGATAATCAGCAATTTACTGTTAGGTTGACAATAAGAGAAGAAGTATAAAAAGAAAATAAATAGAGGTGGGCATACTTGAAAATCAAAATCAAAACAAAAACAAAAATTGTTAGTCATTTGATATCATAGTGGAAACAACATTTTTCATAATATTTATTATTTATTTTTGTTGAGGATTTTTTAGTCATCAATTCAATATCATTTTGTATTCATTTTCTTCTATCACTTTTGTCATGCATCATAATATTGTTTGATGGGAAAAGCTTTTATTTAGAGAGTGTGAATTTTTGAGCTATTAGTCTAAGACATCATTCACTACCATACACTGCACTCTCTGATACAAAGTACTTACTTGCCATCATCTGATATTGCCCTAATCAACAACTAAGATTCCATAGTGATTACATACATGTGTCAGAATTAGTAATTTAACAGGTAATTCTGATGGCTGGAGCTGTCACTTTGCCATTTCAATTGATTTGGCCTATCCAATGTCATATGATGAGAATGAAATTTCAATGTTTGCCTGCAGATGTGATTGCAAAACAAGATTTAACTGAACCTTAGGGTCATCCTGCAGGTAGCTACAATTTCATACCCTTAGTTCTGTAATTATATGTATGGAAAGTAAAAATCATAGCAGGTACAAAACCAATCCAACAGGTAAATCATGAAACCAAACTTTTCATGCCCCTGCCGACAAACAAACCACAAGTCTTTGCTCACAAAACATAATAATGAAGTCTTTGATGAAGACATCAAAACAAAATACTTTTCAATATGCAATAAAAGCAGCAATAGAGAGTACTTGTGTCATCAAGTTTCAGTAATTAATTGATATTCCTAGTACCATAAGAAAACAAGAAAGACAATGCAAACAATTTTGAATTCATTATGGCCAACTTAACTTCATTGAGCTTACCAAATGTCTTATGAAACATCCCAATTACTTCATGAAAAAATGGAATCTGAGATCATATGTGAAATATGCTATGTGTGATTATTGTCCAAAAGGGAGAGGGGAAGGACACTATAGTCTTCCACAAATACCAAATGGAGTAATATATAGAAGATTAGTAGGTGTGTGCTAATGATTACTTTTGTGGGGCATCACTGTATGACTTAATGACAATGTACAATGTTTCTCATGGAACTGTGATGAATTTGGTTGGTTTGATCTTGATGCAGAGAATAATTGCAAAGAATTTGAAATGAAGTATCCATCAAACAGGTGTGGACAAAAATATATTGCCAGTGGTTTTCAGCTATCAGTGATGGTGGTTTCAAATCTTGTTCAGGTGCAATAGATGGAATTTTAATGCAGATAGAAACACCATTAGAAAACCACTGGTGTTGCAAGGAAAAAATTCTGTGATAGATAGAATAAATTTGGTTTTAATTTTAAGGCTGTTGCTGATGTTTGCAGTTGGATATTAGTGATACAAATCACAATGGTGGTGCATCATTGTATTGTCTTGCATCTGAAGCAAGCAATTTGTCACATGACTTGAAATGACACAGCATTGTTTAGAGACAATCTTTGTATCAATTCACCATATATGGCAACGCCATTTCCAAATGTTCATCATGGAAACTGAGATGGTTACAGTTATTTTCCTTCACAGGTGAGCTGCAAGGATCTTTTTATTATTGTATCTTAGACATAATGCACTCAACTTTGTTTTTCATATTCTCAACTTGGTTTTTTAAGCTGTGTATTTGAGTTGAATGTGCTTTAGTAATGTTGATATATTGATTGGGGACTATTCAAACAGCATAGTCCATCACATCAGACAAAAATTGCTTTATTAGATCCACTTGCAAAATTACATCATGATATTACATTGATTTTGAGAAAAATGACAGAAATGAAAATAATGTTATTCCAGTTTTGGGTTCAGATATACAAAACATAACAGCAAATGAAAGTGGCTTCGGTCAAATCATTCAGGATGACAACAAATGAATATTTTGGTCATGACATGATGGCAGAGAACATTTCAATGACATTCCTTAATGGCGCCATTGACAATGATTTGAGAAAAAAGATGACATTTCCTTGATCTAAGCTACTGGAACAAGTAATTAATTTACAAATGAAGATGCCAACAAGAATAAAGAAATAAATCACATCGATTTTTTTTTGAATTATCTGCTCAAGTATTTTTGAGTAGTTAGTCAAATTTTGACTGATTGTCTTGCAATGATGAATTGATTTCATTGATTTGTTCAATTATTATAAGTTTGATTTCTTTGTTGGTTTTTGTTGTATAGCAAAACCCAACTCAGCTTTTTCGCCATCTTTCAATTCAATAATGTCTTGCAATTCAGACCTCTCTTCAAGTTGATCAATTCTTTCTAGTTGTGTTGCTTCAGTTTTTGAAAACAAGTCAAGTTTCATTCCATCACTAAATATGCTTTTACCAAGTGGAAACACTTTGGAAAACAGTGCAGATTGTATTGTTTTCATTTCTTATGTTTTGGAGATAACAATGATTCATAGCTAGAATTGTCAAATCCATCATTTGAGTTGATAGTATTTAAGACATGATCAGACCTGTTTGTTGAATTTATCTTAGTGATTCAAAAATTGCATGGATGAAACAATAAGTTTTGTTTATCCAGCATAGTCAAAAGATATAGGAGATGAGTTTGGTTTGGTTGAACAAAGCTCAAACAAAGATTAATTGCTGCATTACTTTTATTTTCAAGTGATTCAAATATATTCTCATATGCCTCTGTGTCAAGTGCTAAATCAATTCCCTTTTCACTTTGACCACTTCTCTCCCAGTTTGAAAGTATCTTGTTCAGTCAGATAATCATGACATCAAATTTCTCTTCACATTTCTCAGATGTTGCCAATTTTTCACAATCTGATATGTGATAACTCTGAGACAATTAAGTAGGAATTAATGTCTGGAAGTTCTTACTTTTTCTCCCTAAAGCAGCCTTTTTCTGTCTTTGATCTCCAATCATTCTTGTGTGAAATTGTGTTGCTTCAAAAAGATCACTTGATTTCATCATTTTCCACTAGATCAGGGATCAAACTAGAAGATAGGCATTCCCTTTCCAAATAACATTTACCCATTCCATTTCAGCCTTCTCTTTTTTGTGCATTTGCAAGCATATTTTGTTCTGCTAATTCATTGTTGATAAAAGTGATGTCATCAGAATTAGTGAGAGGACAATCATCAAGTCATTTGTAGACTTTTGTTAGGGTCCACTGAATTGGTCTTGGTTTGTTTTTTCTCATTATTTTTAACATTTTCACATCTTCATAACATTTCTGAACTATATTCAGTTGCACTTGGTTGGTGTATTGAAAGCATGCATTACGGTCCGTGGATATTTAGATTCTTCAGAAAAAACTTTGTCATTAGAATTGACAATGCCACAACACATCACAATGAGAAACCTCAAAGTGTAGTTTTGGAATTCATAAAAATTATGTGCTTCTCCCACAATTTCCATTTGTTGAGAAGGACCAACTGATGGAATCGGTGATGATTATTTCAGCAAACTCATAGTCATTGCTGGTTGATTTGGACATAATGGCCAACAACTTCAGTCTTTTGGTGCAATCAAAGATTATTTTATGTATTTGCGGTGTTTTGGGGGGGGATGATTCCAAAAGGCCTGCATTCAGGAGCAAGACAACTACAATCGAATTTCTGGTATTGGATCAGGAATATTGTGGGTTGGTAATCTGGTAATATTTGAGATTTCTATGTCCTGGTCCATGAATAATTTTTTTAATGATTGTTAACTATCACTGTTAATTATGGTGATGATTAACTATCACCATCATTAACAGTGATAGTTCATTATATACCATACCAAGAACACAACTGATCACTATAGTAGCATTAAATTATGTCCTTGTCATAATGAGATACTGGGATGTATAGTATAATACCCCCATCACACATGATAATGGAGATAATAAACTATCACCATCATTAAATAATGGTGATAGATATCTTCCACTGTTAAGACTGTTGGCATGTGTTGAGCTATTGTCATCTATTATCTATTCTGTGATTTCGACATGCTAAGGTTATTATCTATTTTTGCCAAAACTTGAGCTTGCAAATGTTGTATCTATTTTCAAATGATCTATTTTCAAAATAGATTAGTCTATCTATTTTTATAATTTCTATTCATTTCTTTTCATTTCTAATCAAAATAGATAGACCTGTCCATTTCTTTCTTGTGGTGTGTTTCTATGAGGGTGTATGTGGCTCTGGCTGCATGTGCAGAATCCAGACATAAAAAATTGATCAGACAGATGGTGCCATCAGTCACAGATGACCACGTTGAGACATCCTCTCCTACGCTATTTTTTAGCTCATCAACATATGCACTTGTTTTTTTCATGTAAAATAAAATGGATAAACCTGAAACAAAGATAGTAGATGATAGCTCAATATATACAAACAGGCTTAAGGCTATGAAAGGTGATAGTTATCAACTGTTATCATTGTTATAATAATATGGTGCTAGTTCCTCAGTCATGTATACCATAATAACAAAAAATATCCGTAGTCTTCCAGAAATGATATCTTACCTGAATGGACTATGGGCACTAAGTGCCATAGCCTCACCAACATTGGTCTGTCTTTGCCCTTATTTTCTCTTTGTTTTTGTCTGTTTATCAGTGTGTGAATCCATCATGATTCAAATCAAATATTTAAACTCTCGTCTTTTTGAATTCACTGATCACGAGCGAGCTAAAACTAATAAATTCATTGTTCTGTTAAACAAGTCTTTCTAATTAGTTTTAGCTGATTCACCTATTGAATTCTCCTTCCAACAATCAAGCGTCTCTGTGCATTCGTACAGTTTATCAGTACCCTTTCTAATCACTTTGCTGCGGAGATCCTATCCTGCGCAATTTTGAATCGATTTGATTTATTGCATGTCTAGACGGACTCGTCGAAACTACCAAGCTCCTGACATTTGGCCAATTGAATCGAATTTGCTAAATCATCATCCTTTGATAATCAAAGAAGAAGCGGAAGCCACCTTTGTTGCATTATTCCACGACCTTGAAACTAGCATTATCATGTCGACTGACGAATGGAAAACGAATCCCTTTCACAGAAATTTCAATCCAGGAACAAAGACTGGTCAGCAGATTTTCCTTGAGAAGATGAAGGGAATTGCAGATGGCACTCGTTATTCACTCACCAAGGATAACTCAGCAAACATCCACCAATTCTTCAAGTCTCGTGCGGCATCTCTTGAAAATTGTATCCACATTCCAATCGATTCAATGCTGACGGAACGGTCAAGAATACTGCCAACCTTATCACTCAGCACTCCATGATATTGATGAAAGACGTGCAACATGCAGCTCATTGTTGATTCTCAGCGATTTTGTTGCCCACGGATCCAATTCCCGCCAGTCCATTCACTTCTCGTTCCATTGACCCTGCTAATGTGGATGGGGACAAGAAAGTGTTTTACGACCGTGTGAATGCTTCTGTCTTGGCAAAGTTGATTGAGAATACATTGACGACCATTGGATTCCAAGACTTACTTCTCCAGAAGGACATGTTCACTTTCACTGACAGCGCAACTGGTGAAGTGCATTTCGACGGCCCAACAATGCTCAAGATCATCCTCACCCAGATCGATCCCGACACCATTGTTGGCATGGACACGTTGAAAGCTCAACTGGAATCGATGAAATTGCACGAGCACGGAAATGATGTAGCAAAGATGTTGACGTCAATGCAGAGTATCTACAATACTCTCAAGGAAAATGGACACGAGCCTGACTCTTACCGTTGCTACATCTACACTGCACTAATCTCTGGTCCCAATGCTGATTTCAACGCATTCATGCAGCGTATCATCGATGATATTCAATCTGGAAACGGTTACCACAAGAATATCACCACTGATAATTTGATCATTACCGCCTGCACCAAATACAACAACATGGTTGCTGACAAGACTTGGGGCAAAGTTGACCCCCGCAATGCCAAGATCATGGCATTGACCACTGCTCTTGAGGAGATAAAGAAGAATAACTCTTCAAAATCTACTGATGCCGCGAATGCAACTGATGGAGGCGGGAAAGTCAACAAGTTTGCAACACTTGAGGAGTGGCGCATGAAGTTCGACGGTGATATCAAAGTGGTGTCTGGACGTACCTTTTATTGGTGTAAGCATCACAAAGGCAAGCATTATGATGGCCTTTACGTCTCCTCTCATTCTCCTGAACATCATGACGCATGGGTAAAGGATAAACACGCCAGCCGCAATGGTCGCTACCTTCCTAAGGATGCCGTTCGTGCTCCTTCCAAGCCTGATGATAAGGATGCTGCAAACAAGTCAACTTTGGGACTTACCGATAAGCTCAAGCAAGTGTTGATGACTAATGCATGCATGAGCAAGGAAGATGTTGACAAGATGTACCAGCTCGCCCAGGAAAACTAGAGGGCCCGGAACTGCAGAGAATGCCTAAAGTAGAGTTTCTTTCGATTTTTACAATACTGGCATTGTTTCGATTGGCCCATATTCTCATTTCTCCTGCAAAATCATTCGATATTTTTGTGATATTAGTCTCTAATTCGGTTGACCTATCCAAATATATCACATGCAAGTCAAAAGCACTCACCATAAATGCATATTATTCCTATCTCCAATTGATTGTTGGGTTGGAAGCATTCATCATCGACGCTATTCATTGGATCTGTCGAGATGGTGTTGTTGGCATTTTTTGCGTCATTGCATTCCTCGTTACATGGCACTGTACCATTTTTTGACTGATAAATCATTCATTCCAGTGGTGGTTGATACTCATTGCTGGCATCTGGAACAATCCTTATGAATGCTCTCTAAAAATGGTCTTTGTAGACCCGTCGTGGTCCCATGAATATCAGCAACCATCTATCCACGTGGCTCGTCAGTATCGGCGTTTCCTACGAGATCAGTTGTTTGATGAAAGGTTGAAATACGAAAGCGCTTATCGACAGTTGCATCAACTCTGTCGCTCGCCAATCATCACCATTCTCCGATGGAATATTCTCGGCTGTATTTGTTGTATCATCAACATCACGGAATTATTCTTGCAGCTCGGCTGGTACACATCTTGGATTGTTGTTTTCAAGCTTGGATTACTTCATTATCTGTCACCCTCTACGTCATGTTGTCAAAAACGTCATCATTTCCACAAGACCAAGAATAAACGGCGTCGTCGCAGACTGTATTGTCATCATCGCGCACGACTGGCAGATTATCGCTTCCATGCCTTCAGTACCGTCTTAAACATTGATGATAAGATGTCTGAGCGCAATCCACTCCATTTCGGTAGCAACTCATCATCTTTTGTCTGCGACAATAGTGCGAATGTGCACATATGCAATGACAAGAGTATTTTTGTTGGAGACATCTCTCGAGTCAACTCTGGTGCTGTTGCTACAATTGGAGGGAAAGCTAATCGACTGTCAGGCATTGGAACAGTTAAATGGGAATGGAAAGATGATCACGGCCACGTCCACTCTTACCTCATCAAGAATGTTCTATATTTCCCATCCTCGCCAATAAACATCCTGAGTGTTACGGAACTTGCGAATCAGTTAGATGACAATAGCGGCACAGGAATTACTACTATTTGGCATCACTCTACCTTCTTTTGGGATAATCAGAAGTTCCAACTGACAATTATTCATCCTACATCCAATCTTCCGGAAATGCCAATCAACGAAGGCTTCTCTCTCCATTCTCTTTGGACGTGGATTGTTGGCCGGCGAGTAAATACTTCCAAGTTGCACTGCCATTGCTCGGCACTAGCATCCATCTCTGATGTTGAGCTGAGTAACTCCACTTTTGAGCTATCATCTGATACAGCCACCAACATTGCGCAATCACTGTTCCATGTAGGAGAAACGTTAGTATACTCTTCTAATGGTTGGACATCTTATGTAAAGTGAAAGAGATCTTTCTCAATGACGACAACCAACTTACCTTCAAGGTCATATCAACGTCGGGTGACGAGTTCAATGCATCTAAGGAACAATTGCAGGGTCTGCATATTCCTGACATTGCGCACATTCCAGCCACTGTTCCAGAATACAAGGAATCAGCACACCAAATCGATGATGATCAATTGGAATCAATTGCCAATCCAGTTCAACTCTCACCTCCCCAAGAGGAATGGTTGGCGTTGCATGAGCAACTTTGGCATCTACCACAATCAATAATGTTTCGGATGGTCAAAGCTGGCTTTCTCAACAAGAAATTCCTCAAATTGTCAAATGCCCGCCCTCCCTGCGTCTCCTGTCTATTCGGTCAAGCCCATCGTAAGCCATGGCGATATAAGTCTGCCACGGAAGGCACAGTCTCTACTCTCCGAGGTGACTAACTATCCAACCTAGGTCCAACTTATGGACAGGACAGAATGATCTCGGCCCTCCCATGCTTCCTATCCCAGG
>JACCDI010435381.1_pt1 | contig 11887 bp, 10 predicted proteins | sample 7442791 | NCBI WGS metagenome assembly JACCDI01 (sample SAMN15323434, study PRJNA562643) | freshwater metagenome | isolation source: river surface water | place: USA:Blue River Watershed | collected 2017-08-15
GCTAGGTATTTGAAGAAATCACGGATGAAAAGCATCCCATGTAAATCGGGATGCCTTTCGACCGTAACTTTTATTCCGATTACTGCGAAGTAAATGAGAATTCCAGTCAGTAATAATGAAATTACACCAAAAATCATCGCGCATTAGGCAATCTTGAAACTGATGGTTTGTTTTAGCTCAGAGTATAAGTTTGCTAAACCTGGCGCAGTAGCGCGAACACTACAGGCACCTTTCTTATTGAAAATTACTCGGTATGTACTTCCATTAACCGACAAAGTGCAGTTCTTGGTCTCTGAAATCTCATAACTGATCTTTGCCCCAAAACCAGTTTCTGAAGGGAGAGTAAAACTCGCACCTCGATTCACACGAGTGGGTACGGTTATCCGCGGATTGCCCAAGGCCAACTTAAAGAGATAGTGCTTGGTTATTGCGGAGTATTGGGTATTGCCTGGGGAGTACACATCTATTTCGCAGTAACCCACTCCCTGGAGAATTGTCACTTGATTTCCACTTAATGAACAAGTGGACGAGAGCGTGCTATATGTCAGCGTTGCACCCGACTTGGCGCGCGCTTCTAACCTAAATACAGATTGGTTAGTGACGTTAAGAACTCTGGAACCTTCGATAGATTTTCCATTTACAACCGCAGTGATGACATCAGAATTTGCGCTCGGAATCATGCTGCCTACAAATGTGATTGGAATGAATTGGTCTTCACTACGATCGGAGGTTGCCTTATGATCTAATCTGATAAATATTCCACACGGAATCTTGACGCAATCAATGGTTTGAGTGCCATAGGTAAAAGTTGCAGTGGGCTTAAAGAGAATATCTGCAGTTGGTGCGAAATCCGCACCTAGAGAAGTAGAGATCCACAACTGTGAATTTGGATTGCAGATTTGGGGACGAGACTCGCTATTAACTCGTCTACATTGTTGAATGTAGAATCCTGCGTTAGGCGGGTATCCAGCCAACTTTAGATTTACTACTTGTCCAGTCAAGGCTAGGTTGGAATATGGACCACCTGTAACAGTTGCTTTTGCATGGCTTGTTGTAGCGCTACCAAGAATTAGTGCCAGGACCAATACTGCAATCTTTAAATATTTTGCCTTCATTTTCGTTTCCATTTCTATTGAGTATGACAAATGCTCAACGCGAAACTAAATCCTTTTTTTCACAAAGCTGTTCTCTGTATCTCTTTATTGGCTCGCAGTTAATTGGAAAATCATTTTGAAGTTTCTAGAGAGGTAAATGGGAGTAATTCAGTAACAGTTAGAGAAACCTTCCTGCAAGCATGATCTCAACACCTAAGGAGGGTGATTGGATGAATAAAAAGCCAAATATTGTCGCGCGATTTACAGTGGTCTTACTGTTGTTGATATCGCAGATGAGTCTGATCTCAGTAGCAAGGGCGCAGGGCCCTGGAGTTGCTCTGACGCTCGCAGCTGCGAATCCCGAAACCTATGATCACAGCATTGGCGGTGGGCAATGGAACACGGGCCGGAAAAACATAGACATTTTAGAAACTTTAGAAGGTAAGGATTTTGCGTGTGAAGAAGTAGTTAGTTATTTAATGAAAGTTGAAGCTCCGAATACCGAATATCTTGCGAGTCTCGGAGAGATGACTTTAGACATGAACTACTCGATCACCATGGATACAACCGGTCAATCTGGAGTTGCTTTAGGTGAGCCAGTGACCGTGGGTGTTAACGTTGGAGATCCCGCAAATATAAATAATGGGAATAGCGTGGCATCAACAGTGGGAACATCTCAGACTGGGCCAATGTTCTCCAAGGGTTCACTACTCCTCAAGACATTTAGATTGACCGGGGTTGAAGCGGGCGAAACGGTTATTTTCCGTTTTAACGTAAAAATACTCTGCCAGGTTGGGAGTAGCGCGACCGGAAATCTACAAGTTAAATTTATTGATGGAGCGCTAGCAACAACAACGTTGAGCGCAACACAAAATACAAACGCACCTATTAATGGCGGCAATGAGACAGTTTCTTTGAAGAGCGTTGATGCACTTGCAGTTCCATCAATTGATATTCAGAAGACCCCGGATACTCAGTCGGTTGTGGAGGGAGAGAGTGCTGCCTTCACAATTACAGTAACAAATACTGGAGATTTGGATTTAACTGATGTAGTTGTATCTGATCCATTATCGAGCGATTGCAATAGGAATATAGGAGCAATGGTTGCGGGTGCAGTTCAAACGTACTCTTGTACCTCTCCACCTGTAATAGCGAACTTCACAAACGTGGCATCTGTGCTCGGGTTTTACGGCCTTCTAGAAGTTTCTGCTAGTGATTCGGCAAACGTCACCTTCACTGATTTGCTTCCTCAAATCGTTCTAACTAAGAGTGCAACGCCAAGCGTTCTTCCCGAGTCTGGTGGAGATTCAACTTTCACCTTTACCGTCACCAATCAAACGGCAGAGCCCTTTGTCCTCAATTCATTGGTCGATGACAAGTTTGGAGATCTCAATGGAAAGGGCAGTTGCGTTACGTCACAAACAATCGCCGGCCTGGGCAGTTATAGCTGCACCTATACGGTCACGTTAGGGAATTGGACCGTTGTTCCTTTTGATAACACGGCCACAGCAACCGGCGTGGATGATGAGGGAAATCAAGCTAGTGACTCTGATTCTTTCCGCATCACCTTTACCGATTTGATGCCACAAATTCTGATGACTAAGAGCGCAACGCCAAGCGTTCTTCCCGAGTCTGGTGGAGATTCGACCTTCACTTTCACTGTCACTAACCAAACGGCTGAGTCGTTTGCACTCAATTCACTGGTTGATGACAAGTTCGGTGATCTCAATGGAAAGGGAAGTTGTGTAACGCCACAAACAATCGCCGGCCTGGGCAGTTATAGCTGCACTTATACCGTCACGTTAGGGAATTGGACCGTAGTGCCCTTTGATAACACGGCAACGGCAACTGGTTCTGATGATGAGGGAAATCAAGCTAGTGACTCGGATTCTTTCCGCATCACGTTCACTGATCTCATGCCAGGGCTCTCACTGACTAAGAGCGCAACGCCAAGCGTTCTTCCCGAGTCTGGTGGAGATTCGACCTTCACCTTCACCGTCACCAATCAAACGGCAGAGAGCCTCTCGCTATCTTCGTTAGTTGATGACAAGTTTGGTGATCTCAACGGTAAGGGGAGTTGCGTTACCCCCCAAACGATTGTTGGTTTAGGCAGTTATAGCTGCACCTATACGGTCACTTTGGGCGATTGGACAGTTGTTCCTTTTGATAACACAGCGACTGCAACTGGTTCTGATGATGAAGGAAATCAAGTAAGTGATTCGGATTCTTTCCGCATCACCTTCACCGATCTACTTCCACAGGTGGCTCTTGCCAAGAGCGCTAATCCAAATGCAATTAGTGGGCTAGGAGATTATGTGGACTACACATTCACAATCTCTAACACTGGTCCAGAAGCGGTCACTGTTACATCGTTAACAGATCCACTTATCGCACTCTCGCCTAGCTGCTTGGCACTTATTGGCCAATCAATTGGGATTGGTGGCAGCCTGCAATGCGTCTCTAATGTGTATCTAGTAATTGGAACAGGGAGCACATTTGTTAATACAGCGACCGTGATTGTCGCTGATAACGAGGCCAACACAGCAACTGCTAGTGCAACAGCAACTATCACGAGCACCTGGTATGGCCGAACCCCTGGTTTCTGGAAGAACCATCCAGAAGCATGGCTTAGCGGCTATACACCTAGCGCAAATATCCAATCCGTCTTCACCATTCCAAGTGCGCTGTTAACCGGCAGTAATTTGGATCTAGATAAGAATGGCGTGAAAGACACTCTTATGGCTGGCCTTGGATATAAAGGTGGTTCAACTCTCACCGGAGCGGCGCAAATCTTGCTTCGCGCATCGGTAGCGGCTCTCCTCAACGAGGCGTATTACGGAGCGGGATATCCAGGAGAGAACAGCGTGAGCGCATTAATTGCAAGGGTGAACACCGTCCTTGCCTCACAGAACCGAAGTAGTTACCTTGCTCTAGCTTCGGAATATGACAAATGGAATAACGGAATACATAGTTCGCTTCCATAAATCTGAATAACCAAAAGTGGCCTACGTTCGCGTGGGCCACTTTTTCTTTTGTCACGAGTAGAGTGCACGTGTGATTGCCGATTCTCATTGTCACGCCTGGCGTCAATGGCCATACGATAAATCTGTTCCCGATCCTAAACACCGCGGTTCCGCCGAAGCTTTACTTTACGAAATGGATACCAATGGCGTTGCACGAGCTGCTGTGGTCTGTGCGCGAATCGGAGATGGGGCCGGAGGCCAAGGGTTTGCAAATGAAGATAACAATAAATATGTTTCAAAGTTTGCCCGAAGATTTCCTGATCGATTAACTGCTTGGGTTGATGTTGATTGTATGTGGCGCAAGGAGCACCACACCCCAGGGGCAGCGCAAAGACTTCGAAAAGAGATCGAGAAACATAACGCCCAGGGCTTTACTCATTATGTGCAGAATGAAAATGATGGCTGGTTGCGAAGCGATGCAGGGTTTGAATTTTTTGCAACTGCTGCACAATTGGGAGTGGTTGCCTCGCTTGCACTTTCCCCACGGTGGCTGGCAGATTTGCGGATAATCGCACGTGAGAATCCTACGTTACCGATTCTGCTTCACCATATGGTCTTGCCAGAAAAAACTCACTCTGGATACTCACAAAATGACGTTGATGAAATTTTAGAGACATCAAAAATAGCGAATATAGGGGTGAAAATCTCTGGATTCCACTACAACAATTTAAATATTCACGACTTCCCATTTGGGGATTCACAGGATTTATTTAAGAGCATTTATCAGGCGTACGGCGCTCGTCGACTATTTTGGGGATCTGATTTTCCAGCATCTCGCGCCAAGATTACTTACTCTCAAAGCATAGCTGTCGTACGTGACTACTGCGATTACATACCTGAAAATGATATGGCCAAAATTCTGGGTCATAACCTCAATAAACTTCTCAATCAACCTAAATTAGTTGCAAGAGAATTTCTCTAAAATCTATTTTTTATGGGTAATATTGCCCTGGAATCAGTAGCAACAGCATAGTTCGAGAAGAGTGGTGAGCAAGAATGATTCGTTCCGACCTATATATAAATGGCCAGTGGGTAAGCACCACGAAGCGACACCCTATTCACGATCCAAGCGATGATTCAATAATCACTGAAATTTCGGTTGCTGGTGATGGCGAAGTTGATGCCGCAATTGATGCGGCAGCTAACGCGTTTCCAATTTTCGCAAGAATGGCACCTCGAGCACGTGGTGAGATATTACGAAAAGCATTTGAGATTATGATTTCAGAAGCTGACGAGCTTGCTCAATTAGTCTCACGAGAAAATGGCAAGGTTCTTGCCGATGCAAAAGGTGAGATTCTCTATGCTGCTGAATTCTTTCGATGGTTCTCTGAAGAGGCGGTCCGAATTAATGGTGAATTTAGGCTTTCACCAAGCGGCGATAAAAGAATTCTTGTTACCCATCAGCCGATAGGCGTTTCACTACTCATTACACCTTGGAATTTTCCTGCTGCTATGGCGACAAGAAAGATTGGCCCGGCGATTGCTGCAGGATGTACCGTCATTGTGAAGCCTGCAATGGAGACGCCGCTGACAACTCTTGCAATAGTAGATATTTTAGAGCGAGCTGGATTGCCGGCAGGAGTTGTAAATGTCATAACACCAACACCAGCAGGGCCTGCGGTCTCTCGCATACTTGCAGATCCACGAGTAAAAAATCTCTCTTTCACCGGTTCGACTCAGGTCGGAAAGCTTTTACTCAAACAGGCAGCCGATCGGGTAATTCGAACATCAATGGAACTTGGTGGGAATGCGCCCTTTTTAGTTCTTGACGATGCAAATATAGATGAGGCAGTTGCAGGTGCAATGTTGGCCAAACTTCGAAATGGTGGCGCAGCGTGTACCGCAGCAAATCGCTTCTATGTCTCGCAAAAAGTTGCCTCTGAATTTACCCAAAAACTCACCGAAGCAATGGCTAAAATTAAAATGGCACCTGGTTTAACTGAAGGTGCACAACTAGGCGCCAGCGTCTCAATCAAAGAGCGCGATAAAATTTCAGAATTAGTTGATAGCGCAGTGCAACAAGGTGGAAAAGTATCGCTGGGTGGCGCGAAACCTTCCGGGGCTGGAGCTTTCTATCCTGCGACAGTCATGACTGTCGATGCAGACAATGACATCTTGAAGGAAGAGATTTTCGGCCCAGTTGCTGTCGTTGTCTCAGTTGATTCTGATGAAGAGGCTATCCGTCTTGCCAATGACACTGCCTATGGCTTAATTAGTTATGTTTATTCGGGAGCGTTAGATCGAGCTATTCGTGTATCTGAAGCCATGGAATCTGGGATGGTTGCTATAAATCGAGGAGTCATTTCCGACCCGGCAGCTCCATTCGGTGGCTATAAGGAGAGCGGGCTTGGCCGTGAAGGTGGATTTGATGGGATACATGAATTTCTCGAGAAGAAGTTTATTGGGGTGACAATTTAATTAAGCGCCGTGGAACTGCACCCAACAAGTAAACGTAATCACAAATTGATGCGCCTCCAGGCGTTTTGGGGTGGAGCATCAAATGGCGCATGGGTGATTTTCGCTATTCCTTACTTAGTTCGACTTGAAGCATCAATCACATTAATTAGCATCTACGTCGCGCTAACTTCGTTAGGACCACTCATTATTGGCCCGATTGCAGCGGCAAATCTTCGAAATAGGGCGCAACAACGAAAGTGGATGTTGATCTGCGGTGTGGCATCTCGCATCTTCTTCTTTATGCCTGCAGTTGCTCTCCTTTTCGAAAATCGTCGTGCAGAGATTGCAATTGCCATGTTCTGTCTTTGCGCAATGCCAACAATTGTTTTTGGCGCACTCTGGTCACCAACACCAGGCGTTGTAGTTGAAGCAGAACATCAGCCGATGATTGTCAACGCTCGAGTGCGAATTGCAAATATCGGCGCGTTGTCAGCAAATGCTGTCATTGGATTAGGGATGATCTTTCTCCCATTTCCCTTTAATTATGTAGCTGTCTTTGTCATCTCGGGTTCACTCGGTCTTGCAGAAATGTATATTATTTCGCGGATTATTTACCCTGAATCACCTCAGGCTTACCTAGATTCTTTCAAAGAACATTTTGATGTGAAGAAGATTAGAGCAGAGCAAAAGTTCTTTTATTTTCTCCTCGGTATAGGTTTGATTGTCAGTGCCTCATCCGTTGCCGGGCCCCTGCAATCCGTGTACTTCATCAATGAGCGTGGAGTATCTGATCGCTGGATGGGCGTATGGGCAATGGCGCTCTCGGTTGGCGCAGTTTTTGGCACGCTTATATGGCGCAAGCTTCAAAACGTTTACGGTAGTTATGCAATTTTCTCGTGGACAGTGCCCATTTCAGGAATTTATTTCCTATTAATTATTCTTGCCCCAAACATCGAGCTGATATTGATTGCGACGCTATTTGCGGGATGGATGAACGCGGGAACAGATACCGGAATCTGGTTGGGACTTTTTAGGTATGGCAGCGAAGAACGTCGCACCATGTTGATCAATATCTATGTTGGGGTGGCATTGGGAATCCCATTTATCGCCGCCTTCTTCATTCCGTTCTTGACTAATCGATTCACGCTGACAGAAATCTTTATCGGCTCTTTCATAATTCGCACTCTGGTAGGCCTATATTTCAAGATTCCATTCGTCTATGCTCTTCTCAAGGACCAGAAGCCTGCTACTAATGCCAATTAATAGTAAGAGATGAGCGTGTAAGAAAAATGAGCCTTATCTATTCGCCTGATGCACTGAGGGATCAAATTGTTGTCGTTACAGGTGGTGGTCGAGGCATAGGTAGTGGCATCTCTAAAGTAGTTGCTGCAGCAGGTGGCGAAGTGGTCATTATCTATCCCATCGAAGAAGAGCGAATACATGCGGATAAAGTCATCGCCGAAATAGTAAGTAAAGGTGGGAAAGCGAGCGCTTATCGCTGCGATGTTGGTCTTCGAAGTGAATGTGAAAGTGTTATCGCACAAATCATCAAAGATAAAGGTCGAATTGATGCGCTAGTAAACAATGCGGGCATCTGTAACTTCACACCATTTGAACAAATCACTCCAGAGATTTGGGATCGCCATCTGGCAGTAAATCTCTCCGGTCCTTTTTATCTCTCGCAGGCAGTGGTGCGCGATATGAAGCCACGGAAAAAAGGTGCAATCGTAAATATCAGTACTGTCTCTGCCTATCGAGGTGGAGATCGACAGGTGCATTACATTGCAAGCAAAGGTGGCTTAAGTTCGCTGACCACTGCAATGGCACATGAGATTGTCGAGACTGGTATTCGGGTCAATGCAATCCTCTGCGGTGGCGTTGCAACGGATATAAACATTGAGCAGCGCGCAGAGCGCGAACGAGCTACAGGTAAACCCTGGGCGGAACGACCAGGAGTCCGTTCGCTTGGTTCACCTGAAGATTTGGGAAATGCAGTTGTCTATCTGATTTCTGATGCAAGCGCATGGGTTACAGGTTCACTGGTGTCCGTAGATGGCGGCGCCTTAATAAGTTAGTGGGGGATACGATGAAGATCGCAGATATTAAGGTCTTTATGACAGGGCCATATAAAAAAGGCGAACCGCCCATCAAACATTTTCGTAGTAATGCCAGTTGGTTATCTCGAACGGAAATTGCTAACCCAATGTCGATTCATCCCGAGTTTCGCCCGCGTCGCGAGATGTGGCTTGGCATGGGTGGTCGAGTGATAGTTCAAGTTATTGCTGAAGATGGAAGTTATGGTTTGGGAGAAGGTTCCGGCGGCCGAGCTGCTGCTGAGATCATTGTTCAACACTTCAAAAAACTTTTAGTGGGAAGAAATGTTCATGAAGTGGAGCGTAACTGGGACATCATGTGGCGCGCATCGATGCCATATGGTCGAAAGGGCGCTCCGGTTATGGCGATATCTGCCGTTGATTTTGCGCTCTGGGATTTACTCGCTAAAAGTAGAAACGAACCGCTTTACATTTCACTCGGAGGCGCGGCGAAAGATTCAATTCAGTGCTACCTCACTGGAAATAATATTGAAGAGACTATGGGCCATGGCTTTATGGGCCATAAGCTTGCGATGCCTTATGGGCCAGCATCGGGGCGCCAAGGTATGAATGGCAATGTCGAATTAGTGAAGCAAACTCGCGAGTTGGTTGGGTGGGATGTCGAGATCATGCTCGACTGCTACATGGCCTGGGATGTTGAGTACACCATTCGCATGGCAGAACTTCTCGAGCCCTATCGTTTGAAGTGGATTGAAGAGGTTCTTCCGCCAGATGATTATGAAGGCTATTCAATTCTTAATAAGAAGATAACGAGCACTGCAATTGCTACTGGAGAACATGAGTATTCACGTTGGGGATTTCATCAATTATTAGATGTCCGTGGGTGCGAGATAGTGCAACCAGATATTCAGTGGTGTGGTGGCCTTACTGAAGCGAAGAAGATTTGTGCGCTCGCTTCTACTCGTGGAATCCCAGTTATTCCCCATGCAGGTGGTCTTCGTGCGTGGGATTTGGCGCTCATTTTTGCGGAAATTGGAATTCCGTATGCGGAGTACTTTGTTTTTGGTGAGTTCAATCAACCAAATCCTGACCCAATCTTTACTGGTATTCATTATCCAATCGACGGCTGGTTCTCGCCTCCTCCAGGTATTGGAGCGGGAGTTGATTTCACTGCTGACGCGCACGATTATCTTTACGAGATTACCGGGGAGTTCAATTCATGATGCGCACCAATTCATTTCCACAGAAAGGCGATGGCGTTGTCGTCACTGGAGCGGCGCGAGGTATTGGCGCTGCCACCGTTAAGACTCTCGTCGAGCAAGGAATATTTGTGATTGCAGCTGATGCCAATGGTGCGATGTTGAGTGAAACGTTGAAGGCGATTGATCCAATGGGGAAATTAACGCACGGATTAACTGCTGATGTAACTAAAGAAGAGGAATGTCAAAAGGTTGCAAAGGCTGCACAGGAGCAAGGCATCAGAATTAAGGGATTAGTTAATAACGCTGCTGTTGGTGCCTTTAACATGAGCGTTGAGAACACGAGCTTAGATGAGTGGCAGCTAATTATCTCTATCAATCTCACCAGCATTTATTTAATGTCGAAATATGTATTGCCGTTAATTCGCTCCGCAGGTGGTGGTGCAATCGTTAACATCTCTTCGATTCATGCCTTTGCGACATCAACAGGTGTTGCCCCATACGCTGCTGCAAAAGGTGGCGTCCTCGCACTCACCCGAACGATGGCGCTTGATTTAGCGCCCGACAACATTCGTGTGATTTCGATTCATCCAGGTGCAACAAATACTCCGATGTTGCAGCAACATGCAGAGCGCGAAGGTAAGTCGCTCGCTGAATTAGGTTTTCCAACAAGCGACAATGCGATTGGTCGGATTGCTGAACCAGAGGAAGTTGCCGATGTGGTCTCGTTTGCGCTTTCGCGCGGCGCCAGCTTTATTACTGGTTCTTCGATCACTCCCGATGGTGGAATCCTGGCGAAGTTCTGAGGGAACAAATCGGAAAAAGTCATAATGGTCAGAAGTTGCCCGTAAATCGGAAGAATGCCCAGTTTGGCCTGTTCACTATCCGGACAAGGGCGTAACCTGCACTTATGCAACGACAGATAGAGACCGAGAAGCTCTTAACCCCCTCTGAGGTGGCCTCGCTCTTTCGTGTTGATCCAAAGACGGTGACCCGCTGGGCTAAGGCCGGCAAGCTCACCTCGATCCGCACCCTTGGCGGTCATCGCCGCTACCGCGAGAGCGAAGTTCGCAATCTCCTCAAGAATCTCCCTCAGGGTTAAAACCCTTCACTCAAGTACCCTGTACCTATGACTAATTCGGGTACTCCTGATTCTCAGCCTGATTCACAAGCGAATTCACAGAGGGAGAAATTTCTTGCTGCCCTCGAGAAGAAAAAGGGCAAAGGGGGCAACCCTGCAAAAGGTGGCGGTAGTTCCGGACCAAAGATCTCAGGGGCACAACAACGCGGCGGAATATCGCGACAGAACGTGCAACGTAAATCAGGTGGCGCGTAAGCCAAGCACTTCATCGACAGCTGCAAGTGTCTTTGCAATGTCGCTATCGGTGTGAGTTGAAGAGAGGAACCAAGTTCCGCGAGGCAAGATTCGCACCCCACGTTGCAGTAGTTCAAAAGCAAAATCTAAATACTTCGCACGGTTAGCTTTCATGGCGCTTCGGTAATCAGTTGGTCCTTGTAGATCAAAGCGAACGTTGAAGACCGCTGGATAACCAACTATTTCATGTGCAACGCCATGTTTAGTAAAGAGTTCGCGCAAACCTTCCATAAGTGCGGTCCCAGTTTTAGCGATTGCTTGGTGCGGCGCTTCAGATTGCAAGAGTTTTAACGTTGCAACAGTTGCTGCCATCGAGACTGATTGTGAGTTGTAAGTACCGCCATGCATAACTTTTGCATCGCCAATGAGATCCATGATTTCTTTCTTGCCCACAATTGCAGCGACAGCAAAACCGTTAGCAAGTGCTTTACCTAAAATCGTCAGATCAGGAGTTATGCCAAGTACTCGTTGTGCGCCACCACTGGAAACTCTAAAACCAGTAATCACTTCATCGAAAATAAATACCGCGCCGTATTTTGTGGTGAGTTCTCGTACTCGCTCTAAGTAGCCAGGTAGTGGCAGTACGCCGCCGGTGTTAAACATGATGGGCTCCATGATTACTGCAGCGACATCACCCTTTGCCAATTCACGTTCGATGACATCTGCGTTATTCCATGGCAAGACAATCAAATTCTCTTCATCTTCTTGGCCTAGCGTTCCAGGAAGTGGCGTTGGAGAGAGTGGA
>JACCDI010404459.1_pt1 | contig 11880 bp, 12 predicted proteins | sample 7442791 | NCBI WGS metagenome assembly JACCDI01 (sample SAMN15323434, study PRJNA562643) | freshwater metagenome | isolation source: river surface water | place: USA:Blue River Watershed | collected 2017-08-15
CCACCTATTCCCCGGGATGAGCGTAACCTCGTGGTACGGGCCGCAAAGCGCTTGCTGGACCTTGCCCCTGACTTTGATGGAACACTTTGGATAACGCTGATCAAAAACATCCCAAGCGAAGCCGGACTGGGTGCCGGTAGCAGCAATGCCGCGACGACAATCAAAGTCTTTGGCGACTACCTTGGGGTTTCGGCGAATGAGCAACACAGAGTCGCCTCTGAAATCGGCTCCGATGTCGCACTTTTTCTGCATCACACGCCAGTTCGGATGCAGCATTACGGGGAAGAGATCACTCAAATCGCACTTAGCGGTGCGCTAAACGGTGTCGTGATGCGTCCGGTGTCCGGGATGTCAACGCCGCTTGCATATCGTGCTCTGGATGCTGATGAAAACCGGGTCCCAGGTAGTGCCACCAGCGCAGTCATAGCCAAAGGCAGCATCGAACCTGATAGCCTTTCAAATGACTTTGAACGCGTGGTGCGTGGATTGAATCCGGATGTCGAGCATTTGTTCTCTACCCTTTCCACGCTCGGTGCGCTTCGGACACAGCTCTGTGGAAGTGGATCGGCTGTCTTCGCAGTGACTGAGACGCGCGCAGATTCTGTCCGCATTGTCAAGGCCCTTAGTGGCGATGTCCCTTACATGAAACTGGTATCGACCCAATGACGAAAACTGCAGCCATTCTCCTTGCTGGTGGACGAATCAAAGCAAAGGACCGCGATGCATGGCAATCGCTTTTGCCGCCGGGTTGCGATAACCGCGTGCTCGTCGAGATCGCCGGAAAGCCGATGTACCGCTATGTCGCGGATGCGATCCAATCTGCAGGCTTGGACCTTGTCATCGCAGGTGATGTGCCCTTTGATGGTCCGCATATCCGGGTTGATGCCGGTACATCCCTCGTCGATACGCTCCTAAATGGAATCGCAGCGTTACCGCCCGCTGTCACACAAGTATTGGTCGTTACCGCAGATATCCCGTTCATCACAGCCACAGGCATTAATGCCATCCTTACCAGCGCTCCAAATGCCGATTTTGTCTACACAGTTATCCCGATGGATATCTGCAGGGCCGCATTCCCCGATGCCAAACGTACATCACTAAAGACAGCCGATGGCGAATTCACTGGCGGGAACATCGTCCTTATCAACCCCGAGTTTGTGCGCAAAAACGAGGCCGTCATCCGTGAATCCTTCAAGCGGCGAAAAGATGTGCTTGCCCTTGGAAAACTCCTCGGACCGGATGTCATCGTACGTTTGTTGCTGTCACGCCTGTTTCCAAATCTCTTGCAGGTGTCCATTCTCGAACGGGCCGTGTCACGCCTTGTCGGAAATGCATCCGTCCGGGCACTCATTGTCAACGATGCGGCCGTGGGCACCGATATCGACTCGGCATCCGATGTCGCAATGGCGCGTAAAGTGCTGGGAAAGTAGACTACCCACGTGACAAAAGGCAGACTCTACGTCCTTTCGGGACCATCCGGTGTTGGTAAAGACACCATCCTCGCTTCCCTCGAAAATATTGACAATGGCTTCGCCATTTGTGTTACCGCGACCACACGCGCGATGCGCCCGGGTGAGGTTGAGGGCAGCCCCTATACATTCCTGACACGAACCGAATTCGAAAACCGGGTTGCATCCAACGACTTTCTCGAATACGCAGAAGTCAACGGCGGAAACCTCTACGGGACGCCAAAGTCCTGGGTGGACAAGACACTTGCGGCTGGTACGGATGCCATCCTCAAAATCGATGTCCAAGGTGGAAAGTCGATACGCGAGCTAGTACCGGATGCGATTTTAATCTTTTTGGCGCCTCCATCATTACAAGAGCTCGAGGCCCGCTTACGGAGCCGCGGAACGGAAACGGAAGAAGCTATTCATATTCGTCTTGATGATGCACGAACGGAAATCGCTGCTTCATCAGGTTATGACTACATCGTTGTCAATGATGAAATCACCGCTGCGGCTGACCGCCTGCGGTGCATCCTTGTTGCGGAGAGGTGCAGGCGTTGAGCGGACTGAAGATTGCTATCGCGACAGGCCCTAGCGGGTATGTGACCGTAAAGCCGATATTGGATGCATCCAAGCAGTCTGGAACATCGCGCTTGGACTGGCTTGAGACCGGTCTTGCCGCGGCGGAAGCAGATGAAACCCTTCATGATGTTGGAGTCGGCGGGTTGCCGGATGCCCTTGGCCGGATGTCCCTTGATGCGGCGATTATGGATGGCCCCTCGCATCGAGCAGGCGCGGTTGCAGGGCTCCTCGGATTCCGAAGCCCGATTGCTGTTGCTCGGCGAGTGATGGAGCGGACTCCCCACGTTATGCTTGTTGGTGAGGGTGCAAAGCGCTTTGCCGAAGCGCAGGGATTTTCAGATGAAGGCGCGCTGCTGACGGACTATTCCCGCGAGCGTTACGAAGCGTTTTTACGCGGTGAAGTAGACCTAGAAGCGACCGGTGATCAGCACATTGATGGCGGTGACACGGTTGGCGCGATTGTGATGGACACCGATGACCTTATGGCATGCGGCACCTCAACGAGTGGCTTGGCGTTCAAGATGCCCGGTCGGGTTGGTGACTCCCCCATCATCGGAGGCGGCCTCTATGTCGAGCAAGGCATCGGGAGCGCTGTTTGTCTTGGGATGGGCGAGCAGATGATGCAGGTCGGGATGGCTATGCGGACTGTGACCAAGCTCGCACAGGGGATGAGTCCACAGGCTGCGGCGGAAGCGGCAATGCGCGACATGATTCGCTTGCGCCCAAGCTGCCTTGGGACAACCTGTCTTGTAATAGCATTGAACCAGGCAGGTGATGCTGGAGGCGCACGGACAAAAGAACATTCTGACTTCCACTATTGGCAGGCATCGCCAACGGGAGTCATCAAGATTGAGGCTCCAGTGATGGGTAACTAGGCAGCTCGGGTGACACCTGGCCGCTTTGTAGATGTCATTGTTCAGGTAGAGGTTCCAAACCTCCGCCAGCCATTTACGTACGCGGTGCCGGATCGTCTTGATGCTCCTGATCCCCTTCAAAGTGGAGACTGTGTAGTCGTTCCCTTCGGTCGCCAAGTGATGCTGGGCTATGTCGTTCAGCGCCGGGATGTATTGCCGCAGGGTGTTGCAGAGAAGGCAGTTCGCGAAGTACTGGAACGGGTTGTTGGGGATGGTGCAAGCGTTCCGGATTCTGTCATGCGAACCGCAAGGTGGGTTGCACGGGAGTATGTAGCAGATCTCGCTATGTCTATCCGGACGGCCATCCCACAGCTGCAGAGTGCCCGGATCGAGTTGTTTTACCGCTGGACTGGACGCCGCTCTGTCGCATCTCTCGCGCCTAATCAACGTGCAATTGCAAACTTTCTCAGCCGGACGAACACGTCACAGACTCTCAAAGACATCAGTGATGCCATTGGCAGCTCGGTTGATAAAGCATCCATAAATGCGTTGGTTCGCATCGATGCCATCCACAGGGATTATCAAATTCTTCCGCCAAAAGTTACCGCTCGCACGGTGATGGCAGTTACGCTCACGGTCACAGCTGAGGTTGCAGGCGCAGAGGCGGACCGTCGACGCCGCCGGGCAAAACAACAGGCAGTAGCACTGGAGTTACTTGCTGGTCTACCGGCACATACGCCAGTTTCAATCATTGATGCTCTTGAGGCTTACGGCATCGGCCGCACCGTATGGAAGCGCCTTGAGAGTGATTTGTTGATTACGATTGCTCCAACACCGGTTGACCGGATTCCTCTCGTGATGACAGCTGAAGGAAAACGTCCGGATGTCCTTTCATCCGACCAGCAACATGCGTTGTCGATCATCGATGCACCACTACCAACGGATGGCCAAAAGCCCATCCTTCTCCATGGAGTAACCGGTTCTGGGAAGACTGAGGTCTATCTGGCAACGATCGAGAAGACGCTTGCAGCTGGTCGTACCGCTTTGGTCTTGGTACCGGAAATTGCACTCACGGCACAGCTGATGAGTGTCTTCCGCGGTCGCCTGGGAAACCGTGTGGCCGTCCTACACAGCGCACTCTCGGATGGAGAACGTCGGGATGAGTGGCACAGGATTGGGGCGGGCAAAGCGGATGTCGTCGTTGGGGCACGCAGCGCAATCTTTGCGCCGCTTAGCAACATCGGCTGCATTATCGTTGATGAAGAGCACGAAGGCTCATACAAACAGGAATCCGGGGCTCCACGGTATCAGGCACGCGATGTCGCATTAGCCCGGGCACGCTCTACGAATGCAACTGTCATTCTTGGCTCAGCCACTCCGGGCATTGAGTCCTATTACAAAGCCGTCAGTGGTGAATACACACTTGCAGAGATGACTGAGCGGCCGGCTGGACGGCCGATGCCCTATGTAGAAATCATCGATCAGCGAATCAAGACCGGTGCGACTGGCCTAAACATGTTTTCTGCATCGCTCCTCGATGCAATTAGCGAGTCTGTTGGCTCGGGTCATCAGGCGATTGTTTTTCTCAACCGACGTGGCTTTGCCAAATACCTTCTGTGTAGAGAGTGTGGGCACGTTCCGATGTGCCCCAACTGTGCTGTTTCGCTAACGCTGCACCACGGGGCGGAAACTCTGCTCTGCCATCACTGTGCATACACGGTGCGTGCCCCGGAAACCTGTCCTAGTTGCACGGGTAAGCGGATTTTGTCTTATGGAATCGGGACAGAACGTATTGAATCTGAGCTACATGGCCTTTTTCCGGATGCCCGTCTTCTCCGGATGGACCGCGACACAGTAGCTAATAAGGATGCGCTGCCAGCGATGATTGAGCAGTTCAGGACACGTGAAGCGGACATTTTGATTGGTACGCAAATGGTGGCAAAGGGCCTCGACTTCCCGGGTGTGACATGTGTTGGGGTAGTCGCCGCTGATACATCACTGCATGTCCCCGACTTCCGGGCTGCGGAGCGAACGTTTCAGCTTCTTGCCCAGGTCTCTGGGCGAGCGGGCCGCGGAGATGTTCCTGGCCGGGTCATGATTCAAACGTTTAATCCTGAGCATGTTGCGATTCAAGCGGCAGCACAGCATGACTACGGAGCGTTTTATGCATCTGAAATCGAAAACCGACGCGAGCTGAGTTATCCGCCGTTTTCGCGACTATGTAATGTCATTGCAAGTCACGAGGATGCAAATAAGGCAGCTGGAGCGGCTGCCGACTTTGCCGCGCGGATGCGTGTTCATGATGCCTTATCTGTCCTTGGCCCGGCACCGTGCCCTTTGTCAAGAGTGAGAAATAAGCACCGGTTTCATGTGCTGATTAAGGGACCACTGGATGACACGCTTCGTCAGCTTGTCCGAAGGGAACTGAGCGGACTTTCAGGCGACCATCGTGCGACGTTAATGGTTGATATCGACCCTCAGAGTGTGGTCTAAGGCAAATGCCGACGACAGATTGATGGGCAACGAACTAGGCTAATCACGACGGACGAATGGGACGTTCAGACTGTATCGGGAACGAAGATTTCGCGAAATGAAGCCGGCCACCGGCGGGGTTTGCCTGAGACTCCATCGATGCATACGCCTTTGGTCGTTCCAGTCGCAATACAGACTCCCCGCGATTCACATTCAACTATGTATGAAAATGACACGCTGGCACCTGTTGTCGCATCGCACCAACATGTAATGGAAAGTTCATCGGTAAAGAACGCTGGGCTCAGAAACTTGACGGTTGCATCAGCGATCACGATTTGTATCCCTGCGCGTTGAATCTCAGGAAACGGGAGCCCGGCATTTTTAAGCCAGTCGCACCTGGCAACTTCGAAGTATTGCAGGTACGTGGCGTTGTTGACGTGCCCAAAGCTGTCTAACTCATAGGTACGTACGGAAAGTTTAGTTGTCGTCTTCATCAGTAAAAAGCACCACTACAATCGTGTTGCAGTGGTGCCCTCTTCATATTCCGATTGCTTACTTGCTGTAATGGTCGGAGTTCAGTTGAATGAACGACTTCCACTTCTCAGGGACTTCGTCTTCCATAAAGATTGCATCAACCGGGCATTCAGGCTCACACAAGCCGCAGTCAATGCACTCGTTTGGGTTGATGAAAAGCTGTGTATCGTTGTCACCGCCCTGGATGCAGTCAACCGGGCACACAGACTGGCAAGAGCGGTCCTTGACACCAATACAGGGCTCCGCAATTACAAAAGGCATCTGGATCTCCACCTGCAGGGTCGTTGATTTGCTGAATCATTGTCCAATTCCATATCCCTGCCGCTTCAAAATTATAACGATGCAAGGGGTGAATCGCAAACTGAGAATCCTTCTCATTTATTTCAAAACAGACCGTGTGCATTCACATTTGTAACGGGTAGACTGTGATGAAACTACATTCAATGTATGTCAGCACTTTATGTGGTGGTGTGCGTTGTCTAACAAGGAAAACTTTTATGTCGTTCGTTGGCAAACCAGCCCCGGATTTTACAGCTCCTGCTTTCTTCCCTGGAGACACTGCAGCATCTGATGTCAAGTCGCTTTCCCTGACGGATTACCGTGGAAAGTGGGTTGTTTTCTTCTGGTATCCTCTCGACTTCACGTTCATCTGCCCTACTGAGATTCTTGCTCTGTCGGACCGCCTCGATGAATTTGAAGAGCTTGGTGCAGTTGTCATTGGTGCATCCACCGACTCGGTCTATTCACACCGCGCATGGGTGCGTACGCCACGTGCTGAGAACGGCATCGAAGGCACTGCATACCCAATCATCGCTGATATGACCCAGAAGATTGCCGCTGACTATGGCGTCCTGATGGAAAACGAAGGCATCGCACTTCGTGGCTTGTTTATCATCGATCCTGATGGTGTTGTAAAGCACTCCACCATCAATGCACTGAATGTTGGCCGCAATGTGGATGAAGTCATCCGCACACTGCAAGCGCTTCAGAGCGGTGGTCTCTGTGCAGCGAACTGGAAGCCAGGTGCAAAGCACCTCACTCCTGGAAGCTAATCATGCCTCTTCGCCGTGGCGCTGAGCTACCATCGCTTGCTGGTGCAACCGAATGGATAAACGGTGAAACAACGCGGGAGAGCCTTATCGGCTCTCCCTGCCTTGTTCACTTCTGGTCGTTGTCGTGCTACATCTGCAAAAATAATCTTCCTGCGCTTGCCGAATGGAAGGCTAAGTATGGCCCACAGGGTCTAAAGGTTGTCGCGGTTCACATGCCTCGCTCTGAGGACGAAACCAATGTCGAGCTCGTCAAACAAAGTATGCTCGAACATGGCATCACCGAAAGCTGTGCGATTGACAATATGCATGATGTCAAAGATGCCTTCCTCAACGAGGCAGGCTTCGTTCCTCACTATTACGTGTTCAACGCGGATGGCATCTTGGAAAGCCGCGCTGCCGGTGATGCAGGTGTTGCATCCATCGATGCGGCCCTTGTCAAGCTCTTCCCAGCCTAACAACACTTAAACATTTCCGGGAGGTATTGCGGCACTTTTGCGCAATGCCTCCCGTATTGCATTTCCAGGAGAACTTCGAGAACCCATGGATCATTTTTCAGGCAAGACATCTGATGAACGCCTTCTGGCCACTCCCTCTGCCGCCGAGGCATCCTTTATTCATAGCGACCCATGGCGAGTCCTCAGGATTCAAAGTGAGTTTGTCCGCGGACTGGATGCCCTTGCAGACCTTGGACCTGCAGTAACCCTCTTCGGTAGTGCTCGTACACGGGTTGGTGACCCGTATTACGCGGCAGCGGTGGACACTGCCCGCCTACTTGGCAAGAAGGGGTATGCAATCGTGACGGGAGGCGGACCTGGAATTATGCAAGCCGCCAATGAAGGTGCAAAGCTTGCCGCAGTCAAAAGCATTGGTCTAAACATCGAGCTTCCTTTTGAACAACATTTGAACCCGTACTGTGATGTGTCTGTTGACTTTCGATACTTCTTTGTCCGAAAAGTCATGTTGGTAAAAGTAGCCAGTGCTTTTGTAATCTTTCCAGGCGGTTACGGAACCCTTGATGAGCTGATGGAAGCACTGACACTTGTCCAAACGGGAAAGATTTCGAACTTCCCAATTATCCTGTTTGGCTCAGACTACTGGAGTGGTTTGGTCAAATGGCTGAAGGACACTGTGCTCCCGGATGGCAAAATAAGCGCATCAGACATAGATCTCCTCCGTATTGTCGATACGCCTGAGGAAGTCGTTAGCATTGTGACGGCAACGACATCGCTGGGTAAAGAACACGACCACCAGCTCGACATCGAGCGCGCAAGCCTTGCGGATGTTGCGAAGGCTTATGCGCCTCCCCCGTTTGCAGAACAGTAAATTAGCAAAAACGCCCTGATGCGAAAGCATCGGGGCGTTTTCAATTTACTGTCGATATGCGTCAGTCGACGAAGCGTACGCCTTCCCCAGCCACAACAGACCCAAGGATACACGCGCGCTCGCCACATTCGTTCAGCTCATCAACCAACCCTGCAGCCTTGGAAGCGGGCACAACGACAACCATCCCAATACCCATGTTGAATGTCCGCATCATGTCTTCGAGTGGCACATTTCCGGATTCCTGAATCAGGGTGAAGAGGGTTGGAATTGTCCAAGCACTACGGCTGATCTCAGCACCCGTGCCATCTGGAAGTGAGCGGGGAATGTTGTCAACAAACCCACCGCCAGTGATATGAGCCATCGCACGGATTTCGTGAGAGACAAGCCTTGGAAGCAATGCATTTGCATAGCAGCGGTGCGGAGCAAGGAGTGCATCACCAACGGTCGTCCCAAGTGAATCGACATAGGTATCAACCCCAAAGCCTGCTACATCAAACAAGACTTTACGGGCAAGCGAATATCCATTTGTATGGAGGCCATCGGATGCCAGTCCAATGAGGACATCACCAACTTCGACCGTCGAGCCATCGATAACCGCTCCGCGATCGACAATACCTACGATGCAACCAGCGAGATCATACTCTCCTGCCTGGTACATCCCTGGCATCTCAGCCGTTTCCCCACCAATGAGGACACAGCCATTCGTACGGCAACCCTCAGCAAGCCCCTTAACGACATCGGCAGCAACAGAAGGTTCAAGCTTTCCCGTTGCAAAGTAGTCAAGAAAGACCATTGGGCGTGCGCCTTGCACGAGGATGTCATTAATACAGTGCCAAACAAGGTCGCGACCAATCGTGTCATGTTTGTTCATCATGAATGCGACTTTAAGCTTGGTACCAACGCCATCCATGCTGCTTACGAGAACAGGATCGCTTCCTAGCTGCCCCGCAAGGGAGAACATTCCTCCGAAGGAACCAACATCCGCCACGACATTCGCATTGAAGGTCGAGCGAATATGTTGCTTCATTTGGCGAACAGCCTCGTTACCGGCATCGATATCGACACCAGAATCGGCATACGTGGTTGTCTTCACTTCATCGGACATGGGGAAATCCTCCTGCCAAACTGTCAAACAAAAACCCACCGGGTGTGGTGGGTTGAAACTGAGAATATCTGGGTGAGAGGATTCTAACCTCAAACCTCACCGCCCCCGACGTAGCCCATAACTTGCCAGCGCCTCGGCGATCCCGCCCACTCCACCAGCGGGGAGTGTTACCGCGCGATATTATCACGTGGCAATGATGCAAGCAAAGCCCGACTCCTTGGTCATCCTGACGATTGATGCAGGAGGGACATCGGTGCGATTTAGGCTCCAACAGGGTACCTCTTTGCTTTGCGATGATTGGTCCGTTCCAGCCCAGACAGATGGTTTTCCACCTGAAATACAGTGTGGTTCCACATTTCCAGACATTATCGTTGCTGGAATCACCAAGGTCAGTCGCCCAGGCGTCGTCGATGCCTGGAACACAGCCTTTGCAGCCCAATATCCCGGTGTTCCGTCGATTATCGTGCCTGACTATGAGCTTGCAGCGGCAGCGGCACTGGACACTCCAAATGCAGTGATGCTACTTGCGGGAACAGGTTCTCTCGCATGCGCTTATGATGGCCAACTCCTGGTCCGTGTCGGTGGACGAGGCTGGGAATATGGGGATGAAGGCTCTGGAGCGTTCATAACTACGGAAGTGGTCCGCCGCTGTATCCGGGCACTTGACGGGATGCTTCCAATGAGCCCTCTCCTACAGAGCACTATCGATTTGTCACGTACAAGCGATGCCGGGGAGTTTGCAGCCTGGGCACGGGAGCAGGCGATAGCGCAAGGCCGTGGCTTTCTCGTCCCACACGTCAGCTCCGAGGCTGTGAAAAACAATAGTGAAGCAATAAACCTGTTTCATGGCGCCGGCGGTTGGCTTGCACGGCTTGCGTACACCGTGCATCGGCGAACCAAAGGCATGACCGATGTTATAAATATTTGCGCGGTTGGTGGCCTTTGGGACGCTGGACCATATCTACAGGATGCAACCGTTCGCGCATTGAAGAAGTGGTTCGAAGTCGTAGAGTATTCCCGCAACGAGGAGAGTAACCTTGGTGGAGGAATACGTCTGGCATTGGGTGTCGAAGAAAATGCCCGTTAATACAGACGTGGCTCGTCCCCTTCTGTCACACGTGGATGACTGGGAACTGATAATCGGTTGATTGCGTAAAGACACCGGGAAACCAGATGTTGCACTGGCCCCGGGGAAAATTGTTTGCAAGACTTGAATCCGGTTAGAATGCAAGAAGTTACCTGTTAGCAAGGGGAAAGCTGGTTATTGCACATGAGTATGGACCGCAATGTATGGATTTATGGAACGGGATTATTGGTCATCGTTGGCGGATGCTTTGCTATCGGCTACACAGTGCTCCCGACCAAGCCAGCATTCGGTACTAAGCAAGTCGTGTCTGCCCCGACAACCAATGAAGTTGTTGAGCCTACAAAGCCAGCGAACACAGAGCCTCAAGTTCCAAAGTTGGTGATCGAAGATATCACCGCAGAAAAAGCGTCTACAGCGAAGCCTGTTGAAGAACCGGTAATACCAGAGCCTGAACCAGACCCATCTACCCCTGAAGAGCTCGATATTAAAGTCGACACATCGAAAAAAAGTGATTCAACGGATGTTGACGCGGAGCCTTCTACAGTCGATACCCCTCCAACACCACCCGTTGCAGAACCGAACAAGGCTCAAAAGCCCATTCGTGCTCCTAAACCCACAGCGGATATTTCTGCCGCTACGCCTGATGCCAAAATTCGCGTGAATCCACCGGTTGATGACTCCGTTGCACTGTTTCGTGTGCGTATCGCAACGATGAAGACGACACGAAAAGATGCCAATGCGCTTGTGAGCGAGCTAAAGGACAAAGGCTTTTCCGCTACGGTTCTGCCACTTGCGGGAAGCTTTGTAATCCAGACGGGAGCCTTTAAGGACCGTAAAAGTGCTGAGGCGCTACAGAAAACGCTCACCGACAACGGCTACGACACCAGTATCACGAACTAAGATGCTTAGGTTCCATCCAGGTCAGAATTGCGGTCGTATCCATACCGGTTAGGTAAATCAGCCTTAGGTTGTGCGAGACAAGATTTTCAGTGCGCGCCGGAGAAGTCTGGCAGAATCATTGACTTCATACACTCCAGCGACATCGGATGTCTAAGCCACAGAGCTCGATTAGGGCTAGCTTAGTTTATCGATGTGCGTTACCAGACCACGCGAAGAACTAACGCCGTGTTTATCGCGGGTCTAATGCATCCCGTAGGCCATCCCCGAGGAAGTTCATCCCGATGATAGACATGCCTACCTCAGGGCCGGGAAGGCTACCGAGTTCAAGCAGCTGCGAAAGCTATCGCGCCCTGCATAACCTAACGCCGTGTTTTTCGCGGGTCTAAGGCATTCAGATGGCCATCTCGGAGGAAGTTCATCCCGATGATAGACATGCTTACCTAAGGGCCGGGAAAGCTACCGAGTCCAAGCAGCTGCAAAAGCTATCGCGCCCTACACAACCTTACGCCGTGCTTGTCGCGGG
>JACCDI010071830.1_pt1 | contig 11879 bp, 9 predicted proteins | sample 7442791 | NCBI WGS metagenome assembly JACCDI01 (sample SAMN15323434, study PRJNA562643) | freshwater metagenome | isolation source: river surface water | place: USA:Blue River Watershed | collected 2017-08-15
ACAAAGGCCATGAAGGGCGATGGCTGCGCGATGCGCAGCAGTGCCGTATCCTTTATTTTGGTCCCATCCATATTCTGGGTACTTCTTGTGCAACTCAATCATATAATGATCACGTGCCGTTTTTGCAAGGATACTGGCCGCGGCTATATGGGCATAGAGCCCATCGCCCTTAATGATAGTTTGATGAGGTACTTTTTTGTAAGGATAAAATCGGTTGCCATCTACCGCAATAAATTGAGGACGCTTTTTTAATTGATCCAGGGCCAAATGCATGCTTTTAATACTTGCTTTTAAGATATTGATTTCGTCTATTTCGGTGGGTGTTTGTGAACCAATCGCCCAAGCAATGGCTGCATCTTTAATGATGGGTGCTAAAGCGGCTCTTTGCTTTTCACTTAATTTCTTACTGTCATTGATCAATGGATGGTAAAAATCCTTAGGCAAAATCACGGCGGCTGCAAATACCGGCCCAGCATAACAACCCCTGCCTGCTTCGTCGCAGCCAGCTTCAATCTTGTCGGGTTGGTAGTAATTCAGGAGCATGCTTAGGTCTTTATTTTGTGTAAGGCAGGATGTGAAATTCTGCATTCTTTTTCACAAAGCAAAATCAATCTAGTAGCACCGAGTTATTCTTGCTTTGAATTCGGCTTCCTTGTAGATTTACTTAGTAACTTTGTGGCATTAAGATAGCGCTATGGAATTACAAGATAAACAATCACGTGCAGTAGCCAATTGGTTGATTATTGGCGTGGTGATGACCATTATTCAAATTGCACTTGGAGGCATTACCCGATTAACAGGAAGTGGGTTATCTATAACTGAATGGGATGTGGTGACGGGTAGTTTGCCCCCATTGAATGAGGCTGCTTGGCAGGTGCTTTTTGAAAAATATAAAACAACCCCTCAGTTTCAATTATTGAATTTCGATTTTACTTTGGATAATTTTAAGTTCATTTTTTTCTGGGAATGGTTCCACCGTTTATGGGCACGTACCATTGGTTTGGTTTTTGCTTTTGGCTTTATCTATTTCTTAGTTAAAAAATATTTTCAACCTGCAATGATCCGTCCTCTAGTCATTTTATTTTTACTAGGTGCTTTACAAGGGGCCATTGGTTGGATCATGGTAGCAAGCGGTTTAGAAGGGGATGCAGTGTATGTAAAACCAACCCGCCTAGCTTTGCATTTTATATTTGCATTGGGTTTATTGTCTTATACGTATTGGTTTGCACTTTCATTAAAAGTAAAACCAGTCACTAAGGATCAGTTGAGTACCGAAGCGCAAACGAGCATGAAGGGTTTTCGTGTTTGGGCTTGGTTGGCACTTGGTTTATTATTTTTTCAATTGATCTATGGTGCGTTGATGGCGGGTCATAAAGCAGCAAATGTGGCAAGCACTTGGCCCACAATCAATGGGGAGTGGGTTCCGACCCATTTAATGGGTAAAGAAAGTTTTTTCCTAAACGCCATTGACAATACCACTTTCATACATTTTGTACATCGTGGATTAGCTTATCTTTTGTTAGTGGTGATTATTATTTGGGTGGCACAGATGCGTAAAATTCAGGGCAACTTGTTTTTTAGCAATGTAAAATGGTTGCCATTGTATTTTGTTTTGATGCAAGTTTTGTTAGGTATATTGACTGTATTGACTAGTAAAAATATTATTCCAGGCAACTGGGGTAATTTTGAATGGATGGCACAATTGCATCAACTGGTGGGGATGTTATTATTGCTTTCTGTGGTGAATATTCTTTACGCAACTAAGTCAATCAACAATAGGCCAAGCTAAAAATATGAATCCAAGTATTTCCAATTAAGTTTTAAATGCATTTTTATGAATAGAGATATAGCTGACATCCGTCGTGATTACCAATTAGCCTCTTTAGATGAATCAACAAGTATGGCGCATCCAATGGATCAATTCACTGCTTGGTGGAACGAGGCTGTTGAAAGCAATATCGACGAAGTGAATGCCTTTGTGTTATCTACAGTGAAAGCGAATGGTGCACCAGCTTCTCGTGTGGTTTTGTTAAAAGGCTACACACCAGAAGGCTTTATGTTTTTTACCAACTACGCGTCTGCAAAAGGATTACAAGTAGAAACGCACCCACATGTGGCGATGAATTTCTTCTGGAAAGAATTAGAGCGTCAAGTACGCATCACCGGAACCATCAAAAAAGTAAGTCAAGAAGAAAGTGAAAACTATTTTCATTCAAGACCTATTGGCAGTCAAGTGGGCGCTTGGTCCTCTCCTCAAAGCAGCATCATTCCTGATAGGGAGTTCTTAGAAGACCTTGTCGCAGAAAATACAGAAAAATTTAAAGAGGGCATTATTCCTTTACCTCCAGATTGGGGTGGGTATATTATTCATCCAACAGAAATAGAATTCTGGCAAGGACGTAGCTCTCGTTTACACGATCGCCTTCAATATACTTTACACGATAATGGACATTGGGTGAAAGTGAGATTAGCGCCTTAATTAAAGCGCTACTTACTTCCAACTTTCAGGAATTTTAATCTTATACCCAGATCTACTTATGACCTCTTCATTTAGTTGGGATTCGTTTAACTTTTTTCTTCCGATTATAAAAGATCCTTTTGCCAATATTGCCAAAACTTTATTATGTCTTTTTGGTGGAAAAGCGATCATGACTCTTTTATTTTTAAAAATAGAATGCACTTCTCTTATTGGTGGGATTAAATCGGTGTCTCCAGATATTAACATAGCCATATCATATTCATTTTTATAGGCATCAACAATAATTGCAGTTGCTATATTTACATCTGTCATTTTTTCTTTTGCTGACTTCCAAATATGACCACATCGTAAACATGTTACGTTCCCATCCTGATAATTTCCATAAATGATTTTTACTCCAATGCTGTCAAGTGCATCAATATAAAGTGATTGCCTTTTTTGTTTGTCAGGGTTATTATTTACCCTACTTGTAAAGTATTTAACTTCGACTAGCTCTTGGTATGGTTTTAATAAATTTTGAACCAACAATTTTAAATCTAACCATTTGCAATGATTAAATCCTGCTTCCACTATGCCAAAATATAAATTGAATCCATCTATATAGGCTATTACTTTTTCTTTTATTTCAAGTTTTGTATCCATTGTCAAATAAATTACTTTACATTTGTATTCATGAACCGCACCAAGGATAGTATCCTCGGTCTGACGCCTCTACTAGAGGCGTTTCTTATTTGATAAAGTTCCGTCTACAAATCTGAATAATTTGATTTTAACTTCTATACTTATTCGTTCGTGTATTTTCTAAAATCTTAATAACTCGTTATTGCATTTGAGGAGTTTATGAAGTATTTAAATTTTATAAGAAATACTTCATAAAACTAAAAAACCCGAAGCATGCTTCGGGTTTTTTTAATATCAGTAGAATAGCTAAAAATTAAAATTTAGTTACCTAGAAATTTTTATTATTTCTTTCTTGACATTACTTTCTTTGCAGCAGCAACAATATTCACTACATCCAATCCGTATTTCGTTAATAATTGATTCGGTGTGCCACTCTCTCCAAAAGTATCTTGTGTGCCGATAAATTCAACAGGCACTGGATGATGTTTTGCAGCAGCTTGTGCCACAACATCGCCCATGCCGCCAATGACATTATGTTCTTCGGCAGTCACTAAACAACCTGTTTTTTGTAAACTCTTGATGATGGCAGCTTCGTCAAATGGTTTGATCGTATGTAAGTTGATAACTTCTACGCTAATACCTTCTGCTTCTAATTGCTTTGCAGCTTCGATAGATTTCCAAACTAAGTGACCACATGCAACAATCGTTACATCTGTACCTTCTGCTAAAATTTGTGCTTTACCAATCACAAAATCAGAGCCGTCTTCTTTGGTAAAGTTTGGCCATTTTGGACGACCAAATCTTAAGTAAACTGGTCCTTCATAGTTTGCAATCATTTTTGTTGCAGCCTTTGTTTGGTTATAGTCACAAGGTACCACCACTGTCATACCTGGTAACATTTTCATTAAACCAATGTCTTCTAATATCTGATGTGTTGCGCCGTCTTCTCCTAATGTCAATCCGGCATGAGATGCACAAATTTTTACATTCTTATCTGAGTAAGCAACGGATTGTCTAATTTGATCGTATACACGTCCAGTACTGAATCCAGCAAATGTAGTGGTGTATGGAATCTTTCCACCAATGGTTAAGCCTGCAGCAATACCAATCATATTCGCTTCTGCAATACCTACTTCAATAAATTGTGAAGGCAATTCTTTCATCAATGGACCTAATTTAAATGAACCCGCTAAGTCAGCAGTCAACACAACTACGTCTTTATTTTCTCTAGCGACTTCTAAAATACCATCTCCGAATCCTGCTCTTGTTTCTTTTTCGTTTTGAACTACGATATCTGTTGCCTTCATATTAGTAAGTTATGTGTTGATTATTAATTTTCGAATGTTGAATAGAAGTACGGCGTCTTTGCTTCGAACTCTGCAGCACAGGTATCCACCATCTTATATACTCTGGTAATGCCTAATGCTTTGCGCTTTTCATATACTTCGTCGTCAGATACTTTACCTTGTAACACTTTAGCAATTTGCAAATCACTAAAACCATGCTTCTTTGCTTCTTTTAAAGTTTCTGTAGGTAAGCTCTCTAAATTATGTTTTGCAATTTCTTTTTCGATATCGCAGATGATCCTTATTTGATATAAGAACCAATTGTCGATCCCTGTTGCTGCTGCAATCGAACGTACAGTAGATCCTTGCATTAATGCATCTTTGATTCTGAAGATACGATCCCATTTCGGGGTCTTGATATATTCCATCAATTCTTCGTTCTTCATCAAGCTCTTACCGTAGTAACCTAAACCTATTGCTTCATTCTCTAAAGATTGACATGCTTTTTGAATGGCTTCTGTAAAGCTTCTTCCTATTGCCATCACTTCGCCCACACTCTTCATTTGTAAACCTAATGTATCGTTGGCGCCTTTGAATTTATCAAAGTTCCATCTTGGTACTTTCACGATCACATAATCCAATGCTGGTTCAAAATAAGCAGAAGTGGTTTGTGTGATTTGATTTTTTAATTCATCTAAATGGTATCCAATTGCCAACTTAGCCGCAATTTTTGCAATAGGGTAACCTGTTGCTTTAGAGGCTAAGGCAGAAGACCTAGACACACGTGGATTAATTTCCACCGCAATCAATTCTTCTGTTGCTGGGTTCAATGCAAATTGCACATTACATCCGCCAGAGAAATTACCTAAACTACGCATCATTAACATGGCTTTGTTGCGCATTTCTTGGAACGCGGTATCGCTCAAAGTCATAGCTGGTGCCACTGTGATAGAATCTCCAGTATGCACGCCCATTGGGTCTAAGTTCTCTACTGTACAAATGATCACCACATTGTCTGCCTGATCTCTTAATAATTCTAATTCATATTCTTTCCATCCCAACACTGCTTTCTCTACCAACACCTCGTGCATTGGAGATGCCTTTAAACCTTTTTCTAAGGCTGCATCTAATTCACTCGCGTCATGTACAAATCCTCCTCCTGTTCCACCTAAAGTAAAAGAAGGACGGATTACTAACGGGAAGCCAATCACTTGTGCAAATTCTTTTCCTTCTAAAAAACTATTGGCAACCTTACTTGGTGCAACGGCCATGCCAATTTTCACCATCAATTGTCTAAATAATTCTCTGTCTTCTGCAGTATTGATGGCTGCTACATCCACACCAATCATTCTACAGTTGTATTGTTCCCAAATGCCTAATTCATCTGCCTCTTTACATAAGTTCAAAGCAGTCTGTCCGCCCATCGTTGGCAACACTGCATCAATTTGATTCTCTTGTAAAATTTGTTCTAAACTCTCAATTGTTAAAGGCAATAAATACACTTTATCCGCCATCATTGGATCGGTCATGATGGTTGCAGGATTGCTATTGATTAAAATGACTTTGATGCCTTCCTCTCTTAACGAACGAGCGGCTTGTGATCCGGAATAGTCAAATTCGCAGGCTTGTCCAATAATAATGGGTCCAGAACCTACTATTAATACCGATTTGATGGATGTGTCTCTAGGCATGTCTACAAAAATATAAATTGCGCAAATCTATTCATTTTTGCCCGCATTCGGGTCATATAGACCCAAACAATTTTCTCCTTTTAAATCCGTATCTTCACCACAATACAAAATCTTATGGCAGTTATTAAAGAAGGGGCCAAGGCACCTGCCTTCAAAGGCGTTGATCAACACGGAAAAACGGTTTCAGTAGCCGATTTTAAAGGGCAAAAATTGGTTTTATACTTCTATCCAAAAGACGATACACCAGGATGCACCGCGCAGGCTTGTAACTTGCGTGATAATTATAAGAAATTGATTAAGAAGGGGATAGCAATCCTAGGAGTGAGTGTGGATTCTGTAGCTTCTCACGTTAAATTCATCGAAAAATACGATTTACCGTTCTCTTTAGTGGCAGACGAAGACAAGAAAATCGTTGACAAATACAATCTTTGGGGCCAGAAGAAGTTCATGGGTAAGACCTATATGGGTACCACTAGAACTACTTTTTTAATCGATGAAGCCGGGATGGTTCAACATATTATTGAAAAACCTGATACAAAAGACCATACGGCTGAGATTTTGGCTATTTCTGGTTGGTAGATTTTACTTAAATAACACATACACGCCCCAGCTCATTATATAAGCAAGGCCTGTCATCAGGACAAATTGAATGGCGGGCCATTTCCAGGAGCCTGTTTCTCTTTTTACAATGGCTAATGTACTCATGCATTGCATGGCGAGTACATAAAAGACCATTAACGAAAGTGCGGTGGCCAAACTATAAACGGGTTTGCCATCTGGCCAAACAGAAGCCTTTAATTTTGCTCTTAAGCTACTATTATCATCTTCTTCTACACTATATAATGTAGCCATGGTGCCCACAAATACTTCGCGTGCAGCAAAAGAAGTAATTAAGGCAATGCCAATTTTCCAATCATAGCCTAATGGTTTAATCACTGGTTCAATTTGCTTGCCTAATAAACCTGCGTATGAATTGGCTAATTTATCGGTATGGTATTGTTTTTCTAAAACACTTTGTGCTGCAGGATTCGCTTTTACAGCCATTGCATATTGTGTATCTAACTGCTCCATTTTTTTACCAGGGCCATAAGAACTTAAAAACCAAAGTAATAAACTAATTACAATGATCACTTTACCCGCATCCACCACAAATATTTTTGCTTTTTGAATCATCGTCATGCCCACATTGCCCCAGCGGGGTGCACGGTATACAGGTAGTTCTAAAATGAAATAACTTTTCTCTTTGATCCTGATAAAAAACTTCAAGATAAAACTTGCAGCAAGGGCCATCACAATACCTAATAAATAAAGGGCCATCATCACCAAGCCTTGTAAACTTAAAAAGCCAAAATACATTTTCTCATCTATCACTAATGAAATAAGAATGGTGTACACAGGCAACCTTGCACTACAACTCATGAACGGCGTCACAAGTATAGTGAGTAATCTTTCTTTTTTATTTTCAATATTTCTTGCACTCATAATGGCAGGTACTGCACATGCAAAACCACTGATCATGGGCATCACACTTTTGCCATTCAATCCTACTTTACGCATGAGCTTATCACTCAAGAAGCTTATTCTTGCCATATAGCCCGTGTCTTCCAATAAGGTAATGAGCCCAAACAAGATCATAATCTGTGGCACAAATATCACGATGCCGCCAATACCTGCCACCAATCCATTCACTAATAAGTCCTGCCACCATGCTTGAGGTAAGACTTCGTTTAAATAAGTAGTGATATTGGTAAAAATCCATTCAATGCCATCCATTGGGAAAGATGCCATCCAAAAAACGGATTGGAATAATAAAAATAAGACTGAAAATAAAATGAGGTAGCCACCTACACGATGTAAGAATATATTATCTAGTTGGTCTGTTCTTTTTTTCTTTGCAGTAGGGTCAGGTTCAGTCACCCATTTTTTCATCAGCTCTTGGATGCGTTGGTAACGTTGTAAGATTTCCTGCGCCTGCGTTTTTGTAGGGTTAAAATCATTGGCAATTTCAATTTGCTCAATATTATCCTGCATTTCCTGCTCTAATGGAAAAGTTTCGTGGTGCATTAAATAATGTAGCGCAGCGTAATCGCTATGGGTAGGGTAGGTTTGCTTAAATGCATCAATCGCAGCAGGTGCAAGGTTTTTATTATCAATAAAGCTTTCCTGATTTTTTGAACGCGGTGTTTCAATGATTTGAGCGAGTACTTTTTTTAATTCTCCTAACCCTTTATTTTTTCTAGCATCCACCGCCACTACTGGAATACCTAAATCGGATTGTAGTCCAGTGATGTCTATTTTAATTCCTTTTTTTTGTGCAAGGTCATTCATGGTGAGGGCTAACACCACAGGAATTTTTAGGTCAATGATTTGACTACAGAAAAGTAAATTTCTTTTTAAGTTACTCGCATCTGCCACTAGTAAAATCACATCTGTTTTTACTTCTTCATCTACCCCCATCAACACTCTATAAGCGACCCATTCGTCTTCTCTTTTTGGATAAAAACTATAAGTGCCCGGAAGGTCAATCAAAGTGCTTGAATGGGGACCAATTTGCAGGTCTCCGGTTTTCTTGTCTACCGTGACGCCGGGAAAATTGCCCACTTTCTGTTGTAAGCCGGTTAGGGCATTAAAAAGCGAACTTTTTCCACTGTTGGGATTCCCCACTAAGGCGATATGTATACCTGCTTTCACGATTGGTCGCAAAGCTAGCCATTAAGCCTAGCTACTACTTACGAAATTAGAAATTGAAACAAGCTTAAAAGCATGACTTTGGGCAGTTTTTAATCAAATTGCGAATTTAACTAAGCTCTTTGCTTAATTTTGAGGCTCAAACTCTATTTATGCGTTTTATAAGCAGTTTTCTTCTACTTTTTGTTTCTATCCTCGGACTTGCTCAAAAGCAAAATAAGTCCGATCGTCAACTCATCAAAAATTTACAATTACATGTTCAATATTTGGCAAGTGATGTACTAGAAGGTCGTCGTGCAGGTAGTGTTGGAGAACAAAAAGCAGTGGATTATATTATTGCGCAGTATGAAAGTATTGGCATGCAATCGATGGGAGAGACGGGCTACTTACAGGCATTCCCCATCAACGAAGGCAAAAAATGGACGACAGCGGCCTATTTAAAAATCAATCAAAAATCGATGGAGTTTGGAGCAGATTTTTTTACGGTCTCAACTGGGGGCAATGGTTTTTTTGCTGCCAATTCGACCCTTGCTTTAGAAGAAGCGGGCCAGGTTTGGTTTAAAGATTTGCAAGAAGTGCTAGAAGAGCAACAAAGCAATCCTCATTTTGATCTATCAGATTGGATCAAATCGACTGCGCTTACCATGAAAGAAAAAAAGGCAAAAGCTTTGTTCCTGTATAATAGTGGAAGCCTCGTGGATAATATTCAGTTCAATAAATTTGACACCACAGCTGCTTTAGCGATTCCTGTCGTGTATATTACGAAAGAAGGCTTTAAAAAATTCTTTAATGACGCATTAGGCACGTTTGATATTGATGCAAATTTAGTGTTGGAGACACCTGTTAGAACAGGTAAAAATGTGATAGCATTTATTGATAACAAAGCAACGCATACAGTAATACTAGGCGCCCATTTAGATCATTTGGGCTACAATCAAGATAAAAATGCCTTAGACCTAAACGATGAAGTGCGCAATGGTGCAGACGACAATGCCAGTGGTACTGCGGCTTTGATAGAATTGGCTAAATTCTTAAAAAACGCTTCCATTAATAATGACCCTGCTTATAGTAAAAATAATTATTTAATTATTCATTTCTCTGCCGAAGAATTGGGATTGATTGGTAGCAAATATTGGTTAGAAAATCCCACCCTTACAACGAGTTTTAACTACATGGTGAATATGGATATGGTAGGTAGGTATGATGCCACTAAAAAAATGAGCTTAGGTGGGTATGGCACTTCTAGTAAGTGGTCAGAGATTATTCAAAAAACACCTACTAATTTATTGTACACAATTGATAGTGCTGGCACAGGACCAAGTGATCATGCAAGCTTCTACAGAAAAGACATGCCTGTTTTGTTTATGTTCACAGGCAGTCACGCCGATTACCATAAAGCGACAGACGATTGGGAGAAGATTAATTATGTGGGTCAAAAAGACATTGTGCGTTTTGTTCAAAACATAGTTAAAACCACCAACAGTTATGGCAAGTTGGATTTCTTAAAAACACGTGAAGCGGCGATGGGGCGAAGTACTAAATTTACGGTGAGCTTAGGGGTGATGCCAGATTACGCGTATACAGGCACTGGGCTTAGGATTGAGGGCGCATCGGCAGGTAAATTAGGCGAAAAATTAGGTTTAAAAGCAGGGGATATTTTATTGCAAATGGGGGACTATAAATTCATTGACGTAATGAGTTATATGACCACCTTATCTAAGTTTAAAAAAGGAGACACCACTTTTTTAATTTACAAAAGAGGTACAGAAGAAATTAAAGTGGATATAAGTTTTTAAATTGCAGTTCATCATCCAATACAAAAAAGCTATTTTATATTGTGAGTGCTAAAATTATTTTAAATCAAGACGAGATCAACGAACAGGACTTTGAAGGGTCTCGTATTCTAGGTATTACCGCTCCAATTAAAAATTACCAGTTTTGTATTTTACTCAATCAGTGCATGGGTTTTGAATTTAGATTTAACCCTGATCATGAAATTGCATTGAAGCGTAAAAATAGAACCTATTATTTTTCTATGTACGAAGGGTATGAGCCCAATACCACCATTGGTCATTTTGTGTACCACAACCAATTTGATGGAGAGTATTTGTTGCCAGAATTAAAGCACATGGATTTTATTTGGTGGATTCGTGGCGAATGGATTGAAGACGAAAAAGTAAAAGATATTTTACACAGCATTCGTAACATCAAAGGCGTGCAGCTCGTCGCTGAATTAACACCTGATCAGATCAAAAATAAAGGGCATTTGATTTTCGAATAAGCTCAATTCAATTATAAAAGCGGCGATCCTTTTTTAAAAAGCCGCGATCCATCTACGCGTTTACTTGAATTCTTTTTTCTGCAGCTTCTGTGCAAATCCCTATCGGTGTTGTATTTGCAATGCCAGCCGCTTTTAAAATGGTTTGTACCTTTTCTAATGCATCTGGCGCAACTGCAATCAATAATCCACCATTGGTTTGCGGATCGGGTAAAATTTGAAATGCTTCCATCACATTTACACCATTCCCAAAAGCTACTTGCTGATTGTATGCGTTCCAGTTTCTGTAGGTCGCATCTGGAATTGCTTTTTGTGCAATGTATTTTTTTGCCGCATCTAAAATAGGTAACTGATTGTAGTTGATAGTTGCGCCTAATCCACTTCCTTCCATCATCTCTATTAAATGTCCAAGGATGCCAAATCCAGTCACATCGGTCATTGCATGAACACCTTTTATTTTTCCAAGTGCAGCACCTACTTTATTTAAGGTTGTTAATTGTTGCACTAATAATTCAAGGTCTGCCGCTTCAATCAATTCCTTTTTTTGTGCAGTGGCTAAAATGCCTACACCCAATGGTTTGGTCAATAATAAAATATCACCTGTTTTGGCGCTGTTGTTTCTTTTTAAATTTTCAATCGCCACCATACCATTGACCACCAATCCAAAAATGGGATCCTTGCTATCTATGCTATGTCCTCCAGCCATGACAATCCCCGCTTCTGCACAGACAGCTCTTGCACCTGCCATCACTTCCTGCGCCGCTGAAACCGGAATGGTGTCAATAGGGAGATGAACGCATTCTTTGGTGAACTCGATGGCAAGCCAGCAATTGGAA
>JACCDI010410390.1_pt1 | contig 11877 bp, 10 predicted proteins | sample 7442791 | NCBI WGS metagenome assembly JACCDI01 (sample SAMN15323434, study PRJNA562643) | freshwater metagenome | isolation source: river surface water | place: USA:Blue River Watershed | collected 2017-08-15
GACATTTCATTCTAACAAATATGATCATGCAAACCTTGATTTCACTTGAAACTTTGTTGGCTACAAATGGTCAAATATATCTGTTGTGGAAATGTATCATTTTCATGGTATTGTCTTCAAAACATCTCATTTCTTTCAATGTAGATAGATACAGATCACTTTGATACCCTCTCACTCATGTCACACTGTCCCCCACATGTCAATTTGACATTGCAGACTATCCTTATTGGACCAAAAATTTCATTTTGTTTTCCAGATTTGTGTAGGTCTGTGCTGCATTTCATTCTGAAGGGGAATAAAGAAAGAAAAGGATAAGGTCATCAGCTACAGAAGGAAATCATCCATTTTATCAAAGCAGCAAGTAGAACTTTCATTCTGAGCTAAAAAAGCATCTTTTGACAAAGGAGGTTCTCCCACTAGATCCAGTAATGATCCTGTATGATAATAGAAAATCAGCAAGCCAGATTAGTACTTTGACTTATTTATTCTTAAAAATTCATCTTGTGGTCATAATTTAATGAACCAAATTGGTGCGTATCAGGATAAATATGAAAACAACATTGAAATTTCTCCTTTTTGAACCTTCTGATGGACTTGGAAGCAATTGAGAATAATCAGCTCTCTTGCTTTGTTAGAAATACCATTGACATGTTGTGGACATGTCGTGATGTCAGCCAGATAATGCAAAATTCCGCCAACATTTGTATTTGTCATGACATCAACTTTTTGGAAAATTTTGTTTGTAGGGCGTACCAGACAATGGTTTGGAGAAAAAAATATTGGCACTTTTCATTTTTTATTCCATTTTTAGATTCTTTGGGACAAGCGGAGTATAATGCACAAAAAAAAGAAAAAGCATGCTCAGAAGTACATTTTTTGCCCAAAAGTTTGGCCCTTTTTAGCTTTTTTTCAACATGTCTGGACATGTTGTGCGTTGATGCCAATGTTGCTAAATTTTTAGATGTTGCAACATTCAACAATTCCAACTAAGTTGAAACAGGCACAGCTGGTGGGGGGTGAATTTAGGCCACAAACAAGGAAAATTGAACATTATTTGGTATATTATATTCTCTTCTAACATAATGAAGGTGAATTGTTGAGTTTAAGCTTTCAGGCAAACTACTTCAAGATTCAGAGGTGTTTGGTTGTGGGTGGTAAGGAGATGGAGCAACAATAAAGTGGATGCCACATTTGAATATCCTTGTCTTACATTGGAATGCTCCTCCAACAGTTGTGTCCATTGTAGATTGCACTTCACACATGAGTGACGGGGTGAAGAAAGTTGCAACAAATATTTTGGACCAATTTTGAAGGAAAGTGAATTATATTGATGTAAACAAAAAGCTTACTGACTGTTTCTTTTTCAATTGTGCATTGAATGTCCAAGCTGCTGGTGCTACTTGCGCACAACATACCCTTGTGCAATGTGTTTCCATAGAGGGGAACATGTCTTGTTGTTGTTTTTTCAGCAACCTCTCCAAACTCAAACCCATACAATTTCTATCTTGTTTGCTTAATTTTTTTTACTTTTTTCTATCATAATTTTCAGTTGCTTGTTATCAAATGCTGCAGACTATAATCTTTTTGGGTCTGGCGCAAGCCATAGTATTTATGCCCAATTCATTGCTCAAGCTGCTGCTTTGATAATGGAAAAATTGGTTTACTATGCAGTACAGGAACCAGATTTGCTACCTGGTTCTATGCAACACACAGAGCTTTACATCAGAAGACAGCATTGAAGGCCACCATCTACAACCCATCCTTTGCAAACTTTCAAAAAATGATTGTGTTGCAGCTGCTGTCAATGACATAGAGGATGAGGTTTTTTGGAAGGAAATTTATTGACTCCTTAGTGCTGTCTTTCCTGCCTTGAAAGCTCTGAGATACTGCGATTCCAACATTCCTGTAATGGATAAAAACTTTTTCTTGGTGAAGCAAGCAGATGATGCATTTTTGATTAACAGCTGCTTCTTGATGATCAGGATCTGTTTGGGCCTATGAGGGGAGTAATTTTATCTGGCTGTAAGGAAGAACTGGATGAAGTCTTTGGTGAAACAAATACAGAAAGGAATGATGAGTTGCAAAGGTGAGATTACCTTGTTTTTATAATTATTATTTGAAACAAACAAACATTTTTGTTTATTCTTCAGTGATGATGATGGAAATGATGAGTTCACTCTTGGAGGTGCAGCTCTATTTGCATGGAAAAAGCATAAAAACAGGTTAGAGCATGCATATGCAGTGACAGCATGGACTATTTCTCTCCAAGCTGACATCAGAGCTGATTGCATGTAACAACTCAGTACTAATAATGGCAACCTCAGGAAGTTGGTAGATGAAGGGGTTTCATGGCTTCATCAACTTCCATGTCCCAACAACAAAGTGGTGAACAAAATTTTTGATGAGATTATTGATATTTTTGGAAAGAGTTCAAACGTTTCACTTCTAGAATTGGCCCTTACAGCTATCAATTAAGTTGCTTTGAAAATGATTATGCCCTCTCTGGTCAATCTTACCTTTGGCATGAGATGAATTCTCTTCCATTCACTGGGGTTCTTGGTTTTGTTGACTGTTAAACTACATCAAAGCATCTTGGAATAAAGGATGTGCAGAGCAGTCTTGGAGCAATGTCAAGACCATCAATAATGGAAAGCAAGCCAACATTTCTGGTAAATTATTGGAGAAAAGGGTCATTTTGTACACATCTGCAATGCTTGAGGAGTCTTAGTAATTGAAATTTGGATTCACCAAAAGATCCTGATTATGATGTGTTTGGTGATGATAACTTGAAGTAAGTACCTTTGTTGGTTGAATATTTTTCATACCTCTTTCTAATATTTTATTTTGTCTCAGATTTGATTTAGATCTTAAAAACTGGGGGATAGACACTGTGCAACTTAAAGAACCTGCAATAACACAATGGATTAAAGGTTGGACCAAAGAGTGGGAAAAGGAAAGGCAGAAGAAAAATGATGCTGTATCAAAGGCCATGTTAGTCATTAAGTAAAAAGACACTGTGTTTGGCTTACCTGATGATGATAACAATACTTTCTATGTTGGTGAGAATGAGATTGAATGGGTACAAGGTAGGGATGGAGGTTGGTCAATCGTGGGAGTTGAAGACAAGAAACTTACCCTTTTTTTAGCAAAATCATTAATTCAACTGAAACAGTAGAAGGAAGGACTTTTAGTAGAGATGTCTGCACCCAGTAGCTAGAAGAAAAGGTTTGGGGTAGTGATGACTATCATAATAACTATTATGTAACATCAAGTTATACAGTATGAAAAATATCCTATGCCACACTATTATTTTTATTGCTTTTTTGGATAGATCTTGCTGAGTAGAATCAAAATATAATTTTATTTATTCTTAATATTTTTTTGAAGAATTATTTGAGTTTCAAAGTATGTTGTTGAGCTCTGAGGACACAGGAAATATGCCCTCAAATGACTTTGGGTCTGTGGACTTTTTCAGAAAATGTCCTGGGACATAAAAAGGACATGCCCTGGATATGTCCTATGGCCTCAAATGTGTCCTCAAATTTTCAAGAGGACAGACTGGGCCATCGCCAACTCAGTGCATATCTACTACTTTATAAAAAAGACAAATATGGTGGTTCTGTTACATTTTCCAAGTGAGCAGGCTTTGATATTGGTGGTTCCATCAGGTTTTCCATGTTGGTAGGCATTGATGTTGAGAGACATGTTCCATTAATGCAGTTGTTGACTGGTTTTGAAAACAATATTTTCCATGGATGTGTTAATGTTTGGTGTCATCCAATGTTAGAATTGATGTAATAAGTTAAAAAAAAAAACAGATCAAATTTTGTGCATGGATTAATTATATCTCTTTTTTGCCATGGCTCATTTGTTGACATATTCACTTATTCCCTGGATTAAGAGTGTTGCAATTGATGATCATTTTAAGAAAACTTGGCCTCTAGAAGACAAGTTTTTGCATACACTTCAAAACTTGTCCTAGGACAAGTTTTCAAATTTATTGCATGAAATAGAAAACTTGTCCAATGATTGACAAATTTTTCATTTTAACTAGAACACATGCATTGTTGAACTATTTCACCTGATTTTGGTAAAAAAAATTCATTTGAACAAATGAACCAAGAAATCTACATAAAACAGTCTCATATATCAATTATGTACTACTACCATGGTATCATTATTTCCAAACAATAGAATGCCCATTACCAAGAAATTGTTACTATCCAAGTCAAATACACTCTTACAAAAGAACTACCATATCATAGTGTCTCTTACATGATTACATAGAGCATTACTGCAATGGAAGGAACAAATTATCCTATGAGTGCAGATGTTGAACATGAAATGGGACAATAATCCAATACAGAACTGTCCAATCATTTCCAACCATCAGAATAAGACTCTGTTATTGTATAATCTACCAGTCATATTTTATTATCAACTTATCCACCCTTGTATGAAGCATAATTAAACACATTTCCAACAAAATGTTGTGGAATTGAACTTTAAGAAAATTAATCCAAAACTATTTGATCCTAAATATGGCTATTTTTGAATCCACAAATGATTCATTATCAGTGGTTTGTAAACAATGGAAACAGCCTAATCACAAGAAAATTTTTGGATATCAAAAAATTGTGACAAGTGATCTTGTTGAAAAAATATCAAGAAATTGTCACCTTGAGCCATGGAACAATGATTGAAGATACCGTGGTAGGAATTCCAGGAAGGTACTCACATTGTTGAATTATAGCTTGGAAGAACATTGATATGGAATTTTTCATGTCCAAGTGATGAAATGTGATTCAATTATGAAAGAACTGTTCATTCAAGGAAGAAAGAAATTCAATTTCTTATATCCTGGTGTAAAACCCCAAAAATATGAAACTACAAAAAGAACGCGTTTGTTCCACAAAGGCCACAGTAAAGAAAAGAACGACTGACAGTAATAAGAATGTAACAACCAAAAAGAAGTGTTGCAACATTCAGTGTTGATGCAATGTGATGTCCCCGTATTCATAGTCAAAAGAAACCTCCTCCAACCAAACAATCATATTTCAGAGATGTTGAAGAAGACAGTGAATTTGATGAAGAAGTCTATGTCAAAGATGATTTCAATCTATCAAATTCAAACTCAAACTACATACTGGATGTCTCATATAATTCCAATTTCATGGAAATGGATGGTACATAAAATCAGAATATAAAGACTCCTTTGATGTTGAGTTATGGTAAAGAGCTCAACAACATATCCAGCAATAGCAGTTACATTGGAAGTGGACTAAAAATTGAAGGTACTGTTTTGAACTGATTAAAACACTGCTATGAGTATGTGCAGTGGTAGGAGAACTAAAGAGGGAATTGATCTCTCATCTCACATTCCATTAAAATTAATATAAACATGCACATCTTGATGACAAAAATTGGTTTGGTGGTTACAAATGGATTAAAAATACAGTTGTCAAAATGTATCACTTTCTTGGAATCATTCTAAAAATTTCTCTCATTTTACTATGGTATCCTCTAACATTTGCATTAATTTCACTGACATGTCAGTCAAATTTTGAGGATTATTCATCTTAGACAAATGATATATGTCACATACAAGATTCATCCAGGTTTGTGCCACATTTCACCCAGAAAGTGGTGTTAGTAAAGAAGGAGATAAATGTCACCAGTTGAGAAATTTTCTCACACAATTGAATGAAGCAGCAGTCAGAACCTTCATTTTTGGTAGGAAGGTGTGCTTTGATGAAGGGGGTGTTTGAAGCAGATCTTTATACAACCCAGTTAGATATTGCAACAGCAGCAAACAAAACAAGTATCAAATTCATTTTTTAGTCCTTGTGGGTTCATCTGGTAGGCACATTTTCATATTTCACATCAACATTTGTCAGGTCAAAAGCATTAATAATATTTCAATTTCGACCAGACCTTTGGAATCTACCAATGACACAAAAACATTGGTGAATGTGGTAGTATGTAGTATCCACTGGATTGTATAAATGTCTGAATAGTCATAGAGAAATGTATGTGGATAATTGCTATTCTGCTCCAGAGCTATTCCCAATATTTTGAAAAATCAGTACAAAATACTTGAATGTGGAAAAATTTGTACAAACAGGAAAGGACGGGATCAATCTCAAATGAATCTACCAAAGAATTCAGAAAGGGGCTTGTCCAAAGTTTACTATGATGACATCAACAGAATATTGCTTGGGCAGAGGAAAGACAACAAGGTTGTATCATCCATATCAACAATACTGTTAGTAGGCAACAGTGCCACAACATAACAATGTTGAAAGGAAAAAATGAATTTACCAGTCCATAGGCACTGAAGCTATATCATTAATACACGAGTTATATAGATCTGGTTGATTTTGATAAAAAATTTGTGGTAGATTTGCAGCCAAGGGAAACTTCAAAGAAATGATATGAACAAGGATATCTTGGTGCATTTAATTTAATTGTAGTCAATGGCAGAGTGGGGTGGAACATGTCTGCCAAGCATCATAATACATCTTGTGAAAAAGAAGAGAAAGAGAGTGTATGTTCCCAAGGAAAGGTTGAACTGTATAGATCCTCTCAACAAAAATATTGAATCAGAAGACGTTGATGATCAACTTCAATGAACACTTCACATTATCAATTGATGACAAAATCTTTCAACAAAAAATTTTGTTGTTTGTGAGTTATAAACTTGTATGAAAAAGTTTAGGTGTTTCTAAGAAAGATAAATATTCTAGAGCAATAAAATTTATTATGAAATGTAACAACCCTGATTGCGGATTTTTGTACATTCACATGCAATGAATGGCAACAAACAGTACATATTACAATTGCCCAAATTTGTAGGAATGACTTGTATCAAGATTGTACACAATAAGAAAAGCAATGGTGTATTTTCCACTAATAGAAAAATCGAAAACACACCAGAAAAAGACAACAAAGATATCACACCATAAATGCAACCAATGTAGTGAAATCTATCAGTTTGCAGATGAAAGTGATGTTGTAAAATAAATTAAAATTGTAAATGTAACTAATTTCCATCACATCAAACTTCTTTGTTAAATGCCACTGATTCAATTTTTGGTCAAATGATTATGTTATTGGTAACCTTCCTGATATCAATTGGTACCATCTCAACCTCCCATTTTGCAATGAAATTGTTGGTGTCTTGAAAAATCACCTCTTTCCATTTTTGAACATATGTTTTGTTGATAACTCCTTTGTAAAATAAATTATAAAAATTAGATGCTGTATGTCTAACCTACAAAGCATCTTTGATAAAATCATCTTTTTCCTCTCTGTTTTGGAAACATGTCATTTGATAGTTGTTACCATCATATACAAGTGTTATGAAGTGTAATGATTTACAGTTGTTGAAATTCCCTAGGAAGGGGACAGTCTTGACTGGTTTGTGGGACATGACTAGTATTTGATTTTTTTTTGTTATATCATGTGACATTTATTTATGGTTACAGATTACTTTTACCAGTTACTTTGAGATCAATTTATGTATGACAATGTTATTGCAATAAAATGATTATTAAAACCCAAAAACTTAGTATAATTACTTCGTTGCAATATTTGCTACACGTTTTTTTTTAATAAATGAATCATGAATCCCTTTTGCGCTATCAGAATGCTAGAGACTTAATATGCATCCTTGAATTACAGATTCATTTCATCACCAATCTTCATGTGTTCCAATGAATTGCACAATGAGGTTAAGGGGAACAATATTGTAGTTTAGTGATGCATAGCAGGATAATTTTCAAACATAACTTAAATGGTTTCTTTTTATTCCAATGTTGAGAAGAAAACAAATTAAAATAACTTACCCAAGGCACTACATCAATTGCCCTGTTTTTGCTGCTCCCTCTCTATTGAAATATTACTCCTATCATGTTGCCAAACCAGTTCTAACAAATTTCTCATTAAAAATGAAAAAATTATACATAGAATTATCTCACAATACAATGTATTCAAAGTGACAAATTCATCCATTTGTGGTAAGCAGCTGCTGTGTCTTTCTTGGAGAGTCATGAAGGAGGAGATCACTTCCCTTCTACTGCTGCTTTGTCTGTGGCAACAATCAAAATTTGCCATAGGTTTAATTTTTCTATGAAGATGTATTAGTCTAAAACACAACATGTCTCCCCTTTTAAAAAGTGCATGAAAATTGTGAAATTCTTTTTCTCCTTTATTAGTAATAAATCTAACTAATGATAATGTGTTTTGGTTATTATTTTAGTTCACCCCTCTCCAGAGATAGCTTTTTGCAAATGCATGAAAATGTTGCAAATGCATGATAACATCATTAATGCACCACAAGGAGCCTATCACATAGGAACTAGTATAATTTCTATGTCTGTTGCATGATAATGCTATTTCTGCACTATAAGGTTATGTGTGCATCATAACGTTGCATATGCACCATAACATTGAAAATAGACTATGGTGCATGTGTAACATTATCATGCAAACATAACTTTACCATGCAATATTGATAAGTACATTTAAACATATGGTACAGATTTTAAAAATTGAAGACAATTTTTGGAAGCTGAAAGAGGCAATGTTTTCAAGAATTAGGGTTCTCATAAGGTGTGAATTTTACAAATCAACATCTTCTATGTACCGTCCCTACTTTCAATACTTTCCATAGAGTACTTATGTACTCTATCTTATCTCACATCCTGACACCTGAAACCACTCTTGCTAACAAAAAATGGAACAACCAACCAACCAAAGCTACCTCCCTGTCTCCAACCCTGGCTCCACTGTCATCAACAGGGAATGATAAATTGATTTTGTGGGTGTTCTTGCTCGTAACTCTGGCAACAGTCCCCAAAAGGTTGACTGACTTGTGGTCTGAGGGAGTGTAATTAAGGTTATCATTGAGATACCTGGTTCTACATTGGAACAGAGATAGATTAAGGTGGTAGCCATTTTTCATGGTGAAGAAGTTGACTGGATCTTTTGTAGAATTAGGTAATTATCTGTGATATACCTAGTTTGTAAAGGTATTTTAAAATTATGATAAGGTGGATATATAACTAGACAAGGCATTTACCGCACACAAGGACAAAACAAGAGAAGGACAAGAGGGTGTGTGCATGGCAAACAACCAAGACATCACAAAGAACTATACAAGGGAGAAATGGGAGTCTACAAAAGAGGATTCCCAGAAATCCCATAATAGTGCAAATGGGCATAACAGGAATTTGTCAAGAAATATATTTACAAATATAAACATGTATTACATGGACAACAATGATAAACACACAGTAAAAGAAAATGTCATGAATGTAAGATTACAGCAAGATCAAGCTTGAAAAACAATTACTTTGTGTCATGATCAATGTTAATTACAGGCTCTATATGGATCACACCACAAAAATGTTTATCAGAGCTCTAGTGTATATTTAATACAAATTCCTGTCTATGACATAATTCAAATATTTAATCTCAAGGGATAATTTTAATTAATTCTGAACAGTATTATATTCCCACCATCAACAACGTTTCCTTGGTCATTGATACTTGTAAAGTTGCAATGCATTTTGACAAAATCATATCTGAACTACTTGAGAATACAACCTTAGGATTAATATTGTCTACAAACAACCTTTGTTACATTCAGTGGAGGTACATGCTAACAACTGAACAAGACAAGGTCACCTTACAGTACAAACATCATGCCATCAAAGTGGTACTCCAAATGACTTCACCACAACCACCCTCATTTCACTCCATTTGTGCAACTTTGATATCACTACATTGGACCAAAGGTGAAATTATCAATGCAGGTAACATCATTCTCAATCATATAAAACACCTGAAACCAATAGGTTAGAACTGGGACAAATTCACTTATTAGTTTTCATTTTTGCTTCAGGACTCTCTTTGTACTTTCTTACCAGGCCATCATGAGGATAATATACCAGAGGCAAACCTGAAATCTTTGTTAATTTCTGTTTTTCCTGGGCACTACCAAAACCTGTATTCAGCACCAGCAATTGCTTCAACAAAGATAGACTTTCTGAAGTTGCTGCATTCTTTGAAAAAACTGACAAGTGTAAGAATGCATTGTCACCATCAAATAGCATTTTTGTGGTCAATTTTATTATAATTATCTTGAAAATTTAGATCTTATTCACAGTTGGGTGACCATAAATATTCCAAATAATTTGTTGTACTGTCTGATTAATATCTGGCCTATGTCCACACAGTGTTTTGAAGTGGAGGCAGACAATATTGACGCTGACATTGATTCTTTATTTTCATGTTGATAATTTTGTATATAACAAATTAATGAATAGACAATGAACCATATCTAACACCAAAGACATTCTCTCAGGGGTAACTTGCTTAGAGAGTACATTTAAGGTTGGTTATGATTTCAGCAATGAAACCAATTCAAAACATGTGCATTTTCTAACTACAAAGTTACATAAATATATTTGTATTTATATAATTCTTATCAGACTTCAAGAAATGTTTTCCATTGCATTAAAGACACATGCTAAGGAAGACATTGTTATAATTTTGGTGATTTGTCTGGCCCTTTGTTCATGATTGTTTCATACAAAATTCAAGCATTTGATATTTTATATAGAAAGACATCATTATTGTTTTGGTGGTTTGGTATGTGAAACCTTTTTCCTGATTGTTGAGACATTTTGGGGATTTGTTTTTGTTGATTTGCACCCAACATATGTGATACATATTGTTGTAACAATAATGCATTCAATAAATGCATCCCGTTATTCAAAACATGTTTCAAGATGCAACATAGATTACACTTTCTCTGAGTTAGATATTTCCCATGCATGAGGATTTGGAAATTGTTGAGTAAACCCTTCCATATTCCCTGCTGTAATGATTACTTGAGTATGAAACACTTGATCATTTAACAATTGACACTCATCAAGCTGATTAATTGTTCTTCCATCAGCATGAATAAATCCAGCATATGTATCATTCATATTAAGACTAAGGGACCAAATTAACTCTGTAACACAAATGGGATTGGGATTCTATTTTCATGACCAAGTTATATTCCTTGACAATTCTCAGTGTATTTATTGTATAGCTCAAATCAAGTAATCTTTGGAGTTTCATAAAGAGACCTTGATAGATTTGTTTGAATAGATCTGAGGAAGCAAAAATGCTTGTTCTCAAGGCAGTGATCCTGGCTACAGAAGATGCATTTCATTATGATTGTTGCACATTGTTGGACATTGACAAAATCTAAAGTAATTGTTGATTTGGTAGAGGACAAAAAATATGTGATTGAGGTTCAATGGGACAATGTACTAGGTAATTATGAATTTGTGACAATCATTTTCAATATTTTTAAATCCCTAATTCTGTGACAGAACACTTGCAAATGACAAATTATGAATTTGATGATATAAAAACTTGTCCTATTTTGAGAAAACTTGTCCCTTGTCCTCTGGAGGACAACTTTTTGCCTTTGAATGCCTTAACTTGATGATTTTTGAGGAACGATTGTCCTCAAGAGAAAATGTTTTGCAAAAACAACAACTTTGTTATAGTTTTTTGTTAAAATTTTTTAATTTATTTTCCTCAAACTTTGTTTCACAGAACACACTATCTCAAGTTTTCCTTTTGTGGCTGTTTTGTCACAGGTTGGTGACAATTTTTACAGAAACTTGATCATTCATTTCTAGGTTGGCAGTTACTCATTTTCATTACCCCCTTTTTAGGGGTAACTTACCCCTAAAAGAGTAATTACCCAGGTAACACCTCAATTACCCTAGTAATCCATTTTCCATTTTGTTACTCCAAAATTTAATTGGAGTAACAGGGGTAATGGGTTATGGGCAAGGTGGAGCATGAGGA
>JACCDI010057180.1_pt1 | contig 11874 bp, 8 predicted proteins | sample 7442791 | NCBI WGS metagenome assembly JACCDI01 (sample SAMN15323434, study PRJNA562643) | freshwater metagenome | isolation source: river surface water | place: USA:Blue River Watershed | collected 2017-08-15
CCCTTACCATGAACCTCTGCTATAACTGAAGGGTCAGTTATAGTGGGGGAGAGTGTAGTGCCCACGAAAAGCATTACACAAGTTCCCACTTCTCTGTCCCTGGGAATCCTGACAATTGGTATTCCCCCAAACGGTTACTGTTTACTACCCATCTGTCCGTTGTTAGTCAGGCAACGGATAGATGGCAGAAGAAAGGTGTCAGAACGTTAGGCAACGTGCTGGTGCTTTTGGTGTTCTCTTTCCATTCTAGACGTGCGTAGGATAACATCATAAAAATTTTATAGATTACTAAAACAGTTTTCTCTAGAATTGTTTGTCCCTGTTAACCTGGGCACAACAGTATCTTGTCACTGTTCGCAGAAACTCATCAGTGTGAGTGGTACAGGTGAAGTTTACAAGTTGGAGGGAATCTAGCATATTCCAGACATACAAATAATCCACAGGCAGATCTTGCAAAAATGACTATTTCTTTACCAATAATAGTAATGTGATGTGATCTTGTATTGCCTTCATTGTCACTGTCACTATCATAGTCATCTGTAGCTTGGTTTGCACCATTTGATGATTCCTGGAAGGTTGCAAGTCAAATTTTTATGCAGTCCTTGATCTTTTCAGGGCTCAACTCAAAACAATTTTTAAATTTTAAATTTTTAACCTGGATGAATACACAAAAGGGGCTATTCAATTTGTTGAAACTGTCTACAATTTTGCTAGCTAACATAAGCATATGAGTCTTTTTTCATCAGGTTTGATATGTTTGTCATTGTCAAGGAAAATTTGAAAGTGACAGCTTTCACCATCTTGGATGTTTTTTGCTTGAAAACAACTGCGGTTGATGCTGTAATATTATTGATGTTTTTGCTATCTTTGTTGACTTCTGTAGACCCTCAAGAGTCTTAGCCTTCTGTAGTTTACATGATTATTTCATGAGAAGTGCCATAAATCAAAATAAGTTTTGAAAATTAGGATTGCATTCAGCAAACGCTTGCCTTTGTTGAATGCTTTGTGCAATTGTACTTTGACAACACACTTTATTCTCTTTCTATGAAGTAAATATCATTTTTAACAGCATCATATGTATGTGAGTGTTGAATACTTGAGTACTTGTCTTGACTTATCAAAAAGTTTGTCATTGATTTACTTACCTGAAAATATTTCAGTGAGCTGGTATGGATGGTTCAACAATAACTAAATTGACAAAATCATTACACTGACTCCTTAGATCTTACCCTAAATTATGTTTCCTGTGGGTGAGCATCCAAGTTGTGCAGGACTTTGCCTGCCTGTTGACTATTCAAATGCAAGCACAAGCAACATTGATGTAGACAATAATTATATGCCATGATATAAAGTTAAACAATATGTTATTGCATTTCATATTAGTGTAGATGTCTTTATCATGACTTGAACAGACCATATAAATGTCATGTGTGGAGCAACCTAACAAAATCGAACATCTGAGGAAACTAATTATTTGTAAAATATAATTTTTGGTACTTACACTATATAAAAATCTAATTGCATACATGAATTTGAACATCAGATGATTCAGTAGGATGACATAGGGTATTGAATTGCTCATGAAGTTAAAAGCAGACTTAAGTATATCAATTTACAATGTTATTATCAATTTACAGTGTGTTATTATTTGTACCATCAAGTCAAACCATACAAACAAAGTAAAATGACACATACAAAAATACTAGATGCTAAGTGTAACAAGGCTGACAAACCAAGTATAGTATCTGTTTATTCACACATACCTACTACTGGACAACATGATTTACTGAACCTACCTACTAAGTATGAGGAGCTGTTTGATTATATGATGGCTCTATGGGATACAATGCAGGTACACTTTGAACTTGGGCGGCTCCTTACCATGACAAACATCATCCACTACCTAAATTACATTTGGACATGTTAAGAAAAAATAAATAGTTTAGAATTTTTTGGATACAATAACATAATGCAAAATCACAATTTGAGAAGCCTATTCAAAATTATACATATGTATGATGGACCTGTATGTTTGGTTTTAGAAACTAAAACAAGGACATGACATAAACCTTTCCCTCTACCAAGAATATCTTAAATTTACTATGACCTGGAAAGATTAATACACTCTGCAATACTTCATCTTAACATGGGATAGTATAATGTACTGCTTAATGAAGTGGTGCACAAAATATGTAATATGCACTGCAGTGAGAAAGCGCAGCAACTTACAGCTTCAGATGGGGATTACTGGCTCATTGGGCTTATTCTAAGAGAGAACATCTGATTGAATACAGCAACAAATACATGTACTAGTATATCTAGATCTTATCATACTACTAAATGAGGGCAACCTCACTTACCAGGAAGGACTAAGGAAAATATTGCAAATTTTACCAATGCTATTGACAGTTAAGTATTTATGAACCATGCTCAGTAGGTAGAACATGTCACCACAAGGTAGAAGCCATAATAGCAATTTCCCCTCTAATGATTTACACATTCTATGTCAATTGTTAGGTATGATATAATCATATTGTGATTTATGTGGAAAAAATATTGACACTCTTACACTCATTACATACCTAGTAGGAGAAACTGGGACTACTACAGCTTGGAAATTTAAGATTCAAAAATTGTTCATCTGGACAATGGAACATAATATTGCATTAAAAAATAAAGAAACTGATAGCAAGAGATATATTTTGCGTACTTACACTTCATTGAAAACATTGAGATGAATCTGAATACTAGTGCACATCAAGTAGAAGGAGATTTCAGACCAAATGTCATTATTCAATTATGAACTCTAAGAATCTCAAAGGGTCCAAAAGTTTTGGTCTTGAGTGTTCCTTTAATAGTACTGTCATATTTGATTGACAAATCTGGTAGTAGTAGCTAATAATTTTTGTTTGGATAAAACAATGATACATGCCAATCTGAAAGTAGGTGGACATTTTCTCAAGAGAATATATATCCTCCAGATGTTGCTGACAATGTGGTTGAAACTGTAAATCCTAAGGAAGTCATGGCAGTGGGCAGAGCATCATTCACAAACCATGCTGTGTTGCAACATGTCCAAAAGAGTTGAGCAAGCAAGAGCGTTTTCAACACTGTTGCAACAGTTTAGTTCATTTTTTGCAAATGGCATTGTATTCTGCATTTTCGGGGGTTTACACATATAGGAAAGAAAGTCATTTCTAGCAGAATAATCACATGACCTTGCAATACAATAAGATTGAAAATTATATTGTGGATTTTATAAAGATATTTAATGGTCACTGTTGCTTCTTACATCCATGGTGCACATGGCAAAATCCTAATAATTGATAAGCACATCAGTAGCCAAAAACTTTTTGTTAGATGGTATTATATTGTTCTTTGGTTAAGGTTATTTGGGGGTAGGTTGGTCTATGTTGGTCAATGGAAGCATGATGATCTTTGATCTTGATGAATTGCTGAACAACATGTATGGAGTAGTTGAAACCACCAGCACTACCTTCTTTGATGTGGACTGAAAGGGTTATTTTGCTTGGGGGTTCTGTGCCTGCAATCATATTTTAAAGATTGGTTGGAGGATAAGAAGGTAATGTGTAAGAGAAGGGGGTAATATTATGAAAATTCTTGACTATTCAAAAAGGGTGTGCTTGCGGAAATAGCCAATACTGTTTATAGTTAATGATATGTAACAGGATTTCTTTCTCTATGATTTGGCAATTTTAGTGATGTACCTAGTTTTGAGTAATGATATTGTAGAATTATGAAAAGGTGAGTATAGAACTAGAAAAGACAATCTGTGCAGGAAACACACCAGACAAAAACAAAGAATATTAGTTGGATCGCTGTATGTACATTGTATTTGCATCCGATGTAATGGAGCCACTATCAGATGTGAGGTACAGGTAATATGAACACAGAATTCCTGGGAATCGAAGACTGGAAATAACAAGTGTGTTCAGACCATAAGAATATTTTAAAAATATATATGAAATAGATTATGAAAAATTGATTAAAATAGGCTTTGTAAATTCATAGTTTTTCTGTAAATATGTGGTTGACAGTTAATACATTCAAATTTAGTACATGCCTGAGATATCCTGATTCAGAACTTGTCCTAAACATCTAAATTGTGTACACATCATAACAGCTAGATGAAAACATGTAAAGCATGACATAAAGTTTTCCTACCAAAACAATCATTTCATACAACTACAATAAAACAAATACTGGACTGTGCTTGGAGCCCTTCCATATACATCAATGGATGTGGCACACCATAACATTCTAAATACTCACTGAAGTTTCCAACATTATAGTTCTTTGTATCCTCTACAGAACACAAGACATACCTGAATTAGTCACTAACCCACTAAAAGTGAAGTGATTCTAAGAAAATGGTAACATTGTTGATCCAAGAGAATGAGAGAGACCATCCTCTGCTAATAAAGATGGAAACCAATCTAGTTCATACTAACTATTTTCATAACTTTTCTAATTTATATTTTGAAAAATCCATTGCTGTATATTGAATAAAGAACGCTTGATGCTCCCAAAGAATTAGGATACAGTCATTCTAGATAGTCTAAATAGAATTTTATGATGTCATTTCTATGCACATCTTATGCAAAGAGAACACTGGTGCAAAGCATCATCTGATGTTCTGACACCATCTGAACATCTACCATTACTAACCAGGGAAACATGGAGTCTTGGGATTCCCAGGAATGGAGTTGCTGGGACTAGTATAATACTTTCATGGGTACTACACTCTCCATCACTATTGATTCCTTCAGTTATACTAGAGGGTCTTTGTACTGGATGATGTGGCAAATATTAATTTGTTCAGTCACACACCAACATGAAGATATATAGTGACCACACCATTGACATGAACCTGTACTATCTCAAAGGTGCTAAAAGTTTTGATGGCAGTTTTCCATTAATTGTTATATGATACTTGTAGACTCATTGTCTGGCTTATCATCATTAATCTGTCATTTATTGTTTTTACCAAGGCATCCTATACTAATGTTCCTCGATTGTAAGTAAAGGTTTGCCATTCCAGAATGAGTGTAACATTGAGAGGTATATCTCATGAGAACACAAGGGAACCCATGCTTGCTTTCAATTCTATTTGATAGTGGATCCCATAGCATGCATCATAGTCAAAAACTGTCATGAATAAGGTGTAAAATCTCTTTGGGTGATTAAGGAATGGTCTGTTGTGTATGTATCCAGTCAAGGTCAACAGGGTTGTTTTCTGCAATGTCAGGAAGGGGTAGATTAAGAAAATACTAAACAAATTATGATCATTGCTGATGTTGGACTGTATAGAAGTGGAGCTAAAAAGGACAATCTCAGTATGCTCACCCTCTGAATTGACATCACATCCAGTGTTAGAATGCATGAAAATTATTGGTATTTTTCTTATCATGGTGATAGATGATGGTGCAACCATACTCTTCCACAAATGAATGCCAGCAGATTATGTTGTAACAGTTTAAGTTGGTAAGGAATAAGGTTATGTGATCTGTATAAATGAAGAGGTTGACACAAAGGAGCATCATGTGAAACTCTTCAAGGACCATGATAAAGGAGTGAAATTCTTTCTTCACAGTATGGTGGTTCTGTTAGGTTTTGGACAATTCACAAGACCCTTATGCAACAGGGAATAGTTGTTGAGGTCTTCAGTCCTTAAGTGGACTTTCTTGGTCCAACCACTGTAGGACATTATCATTATACCTGATAGTGTAGCCTAATGAATTAAGGTTGTTGGCCCCAAAGATTGTATCATATCAACAGTTTACAACAAATGTGTAAGCCATCTGAGTACCAACAAATATGTTGTTATCAAATTCAGGAAAGCTTTATGGTTGAGGACAATAGCATTATTCAATATTGTCCTCCTTCCCAGAGTTTGAATGTGGAGAGGTCAAACATTAAAAATACACTGGTGATTATGTGAAAACATATATCAATGAATCAAAGTCTTGGTTGACCCAGAGTCACACAAGCTCTTGAGTTGTTTAGTGGAGGCTGAATACCAATAGTTTTGCAAGTGGCAACTGAGCAAGCTAGTATTTTTGGGGATTAGGGCTAATACTTGGTGTATAGGTACAGTGGCTTAATATGATCAATACATGGAAAGAATAGTACCAAGATGATGACATTCATTTATTTATTGCCAGACCAATGTGGTCTACAGTGTTAAGCAAGGAGTTTTCCAAAGATCCTGAGCAGCTCTACATTGACAAGTACTGACATTGAGTCAATTTTCTGTAGGAATCCATCAAGACAAGTCTCACAAACACCAGTTGTGGAGTAGAATAGGACATCAATATTCCAGTGCTCAGAATTTATGCGTATACTTCATGCTTCTGTAGTTAATTCATGTTGCTTAGTGTACACCATGCTTTGTATGCATTGATGAGGGGTTCATATTATTCTTGGAGGTCACTAAATAATTTGTATTGTTCAGGAGATAGGTCATCCATGGTCAATTGGTGATGTCCCTATGCTTTTTGAGCAATACTTTCTTGTCTACAGTAGTCAAGATCATGTTCAAGATGGTCCCAATGCCATTTGTCTTTGGAGTGCTTGCAGCAATTTGGAAGAGGGGGCATTGTCAACCATTTTTCAATAAGGAATTTTGCCAAATCAGAATTTTACTTTTCTTGCATAGGTCAACTTGGATCTCAGTTGTTGCTCACAAAAGGTAAACCTTGATGTTTGTAATAATCATATTGATTTTTTCGTTTGAGTTCAAACTCAATTCTGATCAAGGGATGCCAAAATATGGATTTTTGGCTCCAGGGCATAAACTTCCATAACTATTATGATTACTCATTTCTCTAGCTTCAAGCTCAGAGTAATAATGATCTATTGCTGATCATATGCTTGAGGAATCACAATCCAACAGGTTTCTATCCAGGAACTTGGCCAAAGTCTGCAGAAGACTTTATAGGGTTGCAGCTGGTTTAGTGTTGACTGAGGACATAATATCAGCAGTTGGCAACATACAAAGTGTAGGCGTTGACTGAGGACATAACATCAGAAGTTGGCAACATACAAAGTGTAGGCGTTGACTGAGGACATAACATCAGAAGTTGGCAACATACAAAGTGTAGGGGTTTTCTTCTAGCAATCTGACTTCACAGGTTAATTTCAAGGTGTCAAAACAGTCCAACAACAACAATAGTAATCATGGTGACAATAATCAGCTTGATAATTTTAGCATATGTGATTGCAAGCAGGCGGCTTTTGACTATGATATCTGCATTCTTGATGGTCATAAGCATGGTTTCTTGAGTGATGGCACAATAATTGCATCTGTTGAATTCATCTTTGTAATCTTGAGGAGCTTTGTTGCAAGGGTAATTGGTGGAGGGGCCTATTGGTTTTCAATAGTCTGATGGTTCCAGTTATGTAACCTGCAAGGTTTCCACAGGATGTCACATTCATGATTTTGACAAGGGCAGCAATAATATTCATGCTTGGCTGGATTGTTTGAACTTGTGTTGGTATGCAATTCATTAGAAAGTGGAGAAAAGGTAGTTCTCTTTTCAGCAGTATCCTTGTCTTGATTTTCTTCATTGTGCTCACATTTCTCATCAGCCTTGCATTTGTGTTTCTTGCAAAAGGGGGGGGGTCCATGACAATACATACTTGGAAGAAGTTGACAAGATCTTTGAGCAACATCTTAATGTATTGTTTTTGTTGCTGCACAAACACATTGTGGTATTCAACAGAAAAGGCATTGAAGAAAAGCAGGGATTTTTCCATTCCTTGGGGTATTTGTACAAATTGAAGAAAACCTTGAAGAAGCATTTAAACCCCTTTGGGTTAATATTTTCAGGCTACTTTAAGCCCCTATAGAAGTAGGTGGAGAAAATGTCCCAGCACTAGTGGAGTGTTCATGGAAGAAGATTTCATTTTTCCATGCTTTTATGATGGATGTGAAGATTGGTACCATCTGTTTCTTTATGATTGCTGGTTGATGTGCAAGTCTCTCTCCAGTACATTAACAGGAGAAAATTTTCCATGGAGGTCAAAGTGTTTGTAGAGATGCACTATTTTGGTATACAAACAAGTGTCGTTGAGGGTTTGGACAGATAGAGTTGGGCATATTAGCATCAAGTACATAACACCATGTTTTTCATCATCAATAGAGACTTCAAGATGAGCAGTTTTCTTAGTTGGCACCATTGCCCTTTTGGACAGCAGAGATCATAACAAGGATTGGGTTGTTCACATGGGAGCTTTCCTGAAGAATGTTGATTGATTTGAATTTTTGAGTTCACCATGTTTTTTTCTGGGGATGGTAAGGAATTACATGTGATGTACCCTGATAATTAGGATACAGTTATTCTAGATAGTCTATGTGGAATTTTATAATTTAATGATGCAATTCAGTGCATGTCTTATGCCTCAAGATCACTGGTTCAGAGAATTGTCTGATTCTCTGACACTATCTGGCCATCCACCATTTGGACAACTGAATGATAACCAACCAAGGAATATAGAACCTCAGAATTCCCAGGAATGGAGTTACTGGAACTAGTGTAATGCTTTTCTTGGACACTGCAGCTCCTTGTGATATACAGCACAGCTTTTCCAGTAAACTTTTGCTTCTTTATAATTTAGTGGTTTTACAAAAGAATGAAACAAGTTTTAATAGCAGGGCTTCACACTGAGTTCAATGATGCCATTGCATTTTTCAATTGAATCATTTTTGCTATCCTAAAATGAGAGAAAGTAATGGTCACCTGTTTATGTCAGTGGATGTGCATCATGCATCACAACAGTGCAACAGGCCACACTCCTCCTTTGTGGCAGCAGGGCACCATGCCAGTATGACAGCCAGCAGCCATGCAGTTGCATGTGAAAGCACAGTACTCCTGGACCTCCAGCCCTGGACTGGTAACAATTTCCCACTCCCCTCTCCTGGTCCAAAGCAACTTGTGTCATCTCACACTATCTCTCTCTCCAAGTATTGCAATGTGTACTCTTGACAAACAGCAATCTAAACTCAAAATTGCACGTATGCAATTATCCCATGACTCTTACCCATTTGTGATACCTATGAGGTTCTGCATCCTATCACTCATTTCTTCTGAGCACAGATGTGGCCTTCCATGTTACTTGATGTCCATCTTGCCTGTTTGCCCTAGTACAATGCCTGCACTCATTCTTATAAATTGGAAGTTCATTAAATCTAATCAACAACAATAATGATGCAACAATGTCATTTGAGGGAAAATGTCTCCATGGCAATGTCTTCACAACTGTAAGAAAATTCTACAGGGTTTGACACAGATTTGATCTTCATTTTTTATGGTAGTCTTAAAAATTAGGATGATCAATATTAGGAAAAGATCGATTCTTCATCACCAGGGATTTCACACTGCACACAAATTACCTGTCAATACATTCTCATTAACACAATAGCTTTCCTTGCAAATTTAATATATATGAATATTATCAGGAAAAATTAAGTGTAAACCTTTATATTTGTTGACATATAAAACTTTGCAGGAAGAAGGGATTATATCAGTTTCCTTTGTTGCCAAAGTAAATAGAGTTTTTCTCTTGCCAAGGGCCGAATCACCATAATTAAACCTCTTCTCATCCTTTAATTGCTTCATATCAGCTCCAACTTTTCTATAGACACAATTCCTAGCTTTGAATGAAATACAGTTAGCAATATCACCAAGGATCTAAGTGTAAGATGTATAACAAAGATCATGCCACAAATATGAATCACCATTATCGACATCAGGTGTTGATGAGCTGCCAGTGTTGAAGCCACAGCATGTAGTCTTGATTTCAAATTCCTTCTTCCTTCTGAAATGATCAAGAACCATCTCAGTTGATTCTTCAGACATTTTTTAATTTGGACAGTTGTCATCCTCATATCAATGTTGAGACATTCCATGGCATTGATGCAAATCTCAAGCAAGACAGGAAGCACATTGTCATGCTTCAATCGCTTTTTTGCCAAGATTGACTGTCAAGCAATTAACTTCATCAAAATCACAGTAAAAATATGCAAAAACTAAATATTCTAGTATAGAAATCAATATTTTTTAACAAATACAAACACTTACCTTTTACTTGAGGTTCTCTTTTGCAGCATGTTTATTGTTCCAGATTTTTCTTTTGCATTGTTGTAAAGATACAAGCAACACTTGTGATAGACAGAGGAACTTTACTTGACAGTTTGCAAAAGCATCAGAAACTTTGAAGATATGATGAAGCATACAATAGTGATGAATATTACTATCAATTCACAGGTACATCGCATTTTGACACATGAACCTTTTGGTACATCTATCTGTGTAGTATTTGGGAGATCCCAAATATTATTGAGGGACAGTAAGTCATTAGTTTAAGATTATTCACAAAATGATAATTACAGAGACAGAAGGGTAAGCAGGGTTGAGTTCAATTGGGAGTGAAAAGTGATTTCACCAATTGGTGGTATTGAACTTGACTGTCAAAATAGCTTCAGTTCTAATGACATGCTGTTAGTGGCATGTCAGTTGGGGAAGTGGTGTTTTGTTTTAGTGGCTTGTTTCCTCTAATAGAATGATTTGAATTGGATTGGGCATTTCCTAAGAGTTTGCTTGATGGAGAGTGTTACATGACTGACAGTGTTGTATATTTTTTGTACTTTTTCCTTCCTTATTGATGAGGGGTGAAATTCAAACATTTTTTCTTTGCAGTCATTTTGATCAAGTCGGAGAATCAAACATCTGGGATCAAGAGGGACCCAAATGGGGAGATAAATTATATATGTGGCAAATTTTGATGCTTTTGCATAATATACCTGTTTATGTCAGTTGCTTTTTCATATAAAAATTAATGATATTGTAGCAATTGAAAGTTTATGTATTTGTATATTCAAATCTCAGATGGGAAAAGATATCAAAGGGATGATTTTCCCAAGAGTACCTTTGAAGTATATTTTTTCATGGAACTGCTATCATCCACAATATGTGACTGGTGTAGGCCATTGACACAAGATGTAAAGGGCCAAGAATTGCTTTGCATTGAGTCAGATACAACGTTTTTGAAATTTCACAGCATACATTTTGGCATGTTAACAGCATGTATATGTAGTATCCAATTGAGCTGATAATTACTGTATGTAAGGGAAGTTTTGTTGATGTGTATTGGTATCTTAATTCAACATCAAAAATTCCCATATACAGAGTGTGAAATCAAATGATAGACTAAAATGGATCACTTCCCACTAAAAACGGTTTTGATGGACAATTCAGTAAACTTCTGCTTAGTTTCAAGTGATGAATAAAATTGATTTGAAATATGCAAACGTGGTAGTAAAATGAAGTGTTATCATTCATTAAGGCAAAGTTTGCTTTTTGGACAATATCAAAGACCTCAAAATTTGCAACAACTAACATCATCTTGTGTAACTTTGTTTTCAACCCCCACATTACACCACAGCACAAGTCATCAGTTGATACATTATTTGATGCAATGGATTAGGTGTACAATGGTACCATTTAAAATTATAAGACTTATTCAAAAATTCATGCCATTTTGAGGAGGGCTTTTCTATTGTGATGAACACTTCAACAACGCTCAGTCTCCAAAAATGATAATTTCCAACTAATAGCATAACATTTTCCATACTAAAATACAATCAAGATTCTGGATAGACTCAAACATGACTTGCATGATTTCTTGGGGCTGAGCTGGGAACTGATGCAAAAATACCTTACCCATTCAGTTAATTCAGTCCCTAGGAAATGTTGTCTCAAATTTGGACTCATAAATTTGATGATTTTTCATAGCTAACTAGCACATTTACATCATCAACTCTAGCACGGAGAGGTTCATGCCAACCATTAA
>JACCDI011292776.1_pt1 | contig 11873 bp, 12 predicted proteins | sample 7442791 | NCBI WGS metagenome assembly JACCDI01 (sample SAMN15323434, study PRJNA562643) | freshwater metagenome | isolation source: river surface water | place: USA:Blue River Watershed | collected 2017-08-15
AGTTACAATTAGTTTTATTGTTTTTTGATGCTTGTGTGTCGAGCAATATATTAGTTATGGACGAAGGACTCTGAGGATTGTATAGTATGTTAATCAGAATTCTATATCATGGACCAAAAATACTGGCATAATGTAGTGAATTAAAGATATGGTATTTTCAAAAGTCATGATTGTTAGTTATAATTTTATTTTTTGTTGGATTCTTTTGTGTCGAGCAACTAAGCAGCAAGAGACTAAGGAATCTCAGATTAGATTATCTGAGAATTGTATCATCTGTTGATCAGAATCCTTCATCATGGACCAATAATATTGATGTTATGGAGTGTATTAATGACATGGTTTCTTCAAAATTTAATAGCTTTCTTGTTGATTTGTGAGAGTTTTGATTCAAAAAGGTGCAACATCATTGTATTGTTAATAGGTCATGGTTCAACATGTACTTATTAGTAATGTAATTTTGTATGATTTCATTGTAGAGCAAGATTTGTCTTTGACAGAGCACAAAGAACCAAGGATGAAGGCAAAAAATAAAATCTACTAATTTGAAAAAATATAATCATTTTTCATTGTTTGTCTTTGGAGCTTCTTCAAGGGTGTCTTAGTTGCTGCAAGTTACATAGTCATATATTGCACTAGCAGAATCATTAATCATTTTGTGGTAGAATTTCACATCTCACTCAAAAAAATCATTTACCACTATAATGTTCTGTGGTCAAAAAGGAAATTTCTGTCATGTTGTTGATGTAAGCTCATTTAAGTTTCTAACCAAAAAAGGTTATGAATATCAATGGTAGATAGAGAATGATATTGAGAGGCTCAAATCAAATTTCAGACTATCAGATGTAGCATGGTTTGCCAACACAGGAAACAGCCTTCATCTAGAACAATATTTTTCCATATCACAAGTAATGCAGTGCCTTGGGTAAATGGGGTGCAGAATTGATAAGATACAATATTTCTCACAACTTTTGTCTCATAAGATGAAAGAAAGCTTTGCTGCAATTCCACTAATTTAATTTTTTCATTTTATGATTTAGACTTTGTTTTTCCAATGATCTCATTGCCATGGTTGTCATGACCTTCTCTGTATATTACCAATAGGTCATCAAACTTTTCCAGCCTCATCATCCTGTTCCAACCACCATCCTCTAGTCCTTCCCTGTTTGCCTCCCAGTTGCACATAAATATCACCCACAACTTGACATTTACTCACCAAGCTGCTACTTATTCCAAATATTTTTCCTCATGAAACTGTTACTGGGTATTCTTTCTTCACATTTGTAAACCCATCAGTATACACCTCCTTTACCATGTCTCAACAATCCACTCCCACCTCCATACCAAACCTCTCCCATCTTCAAGATTGATGTTTCCAAATATGTTAGGAACCTACTGTCTCCAATTCAATCTCACACACATTAAAATGTCTGTGACTTCTCAAAGCACATCCAATGTTCTTACACCAATGTCTCATCTTGTCTCTCCTCTTACTCCATTAACAATATTGCTCAGTGCATTGTCAGTGCCTACTACAATAACAAGGTCAGCCCCCTCCTAACTTGTCTCAGTACCCAAGTCTTGCTGAACATCCCATTTAGGGACTGGATTGCTTCCCTCATATCAACTTTGTACCTCCTTGTGCTATCCAATGATAATTCTGACAACAATTTTATCTTCCCACTGCCCCACCCATAACACCAATCAACTTCCCTTTACTGAATCAAACAGACCACTACTATCAGTTCAATGAAAAATAATATTCAGTCCAGCTCTAACACAATCATTTGTCCACATTCAACCAGCCATCTTCTTCATGCAATATTATATTCCTTGATTTATCACTCTTCTTGACCCTGTAGATCTCCAGTTTACACAGAATGTTTCAATCTTCAACTATCAGCTCTGCCATCTGTTTATATGACAGATATAATGACCCCAACTCATTCAAAATCTCCTCATCAAAGCCTTTGATCTGAATAAATAAATTGCAATTGCCTTCCAAAATTTTCTACTGTGATTCAACTGAAAATGAAAAAGACACACATGAGATATCACTAACAATAGTGTCATACCTCCTTGACCGCCCCATCTCCCCTGCATGTATTCATTCGAAGGTCACCCATCCAATAACTGTGACAGCCTTGGAGGCAGTTTGAATAACTCCATCAGTAAATCCCTCATCTGCCTGCTTCTGGCCCTTACATCCTATTGCTCTCACTCCAGACTTACATTGGTACCCCCACTCTTTTGGACCACGTCCATATTCCATATGATTCATTCACACAAATTCAATTAGTCAAATTCAAAATAACACCACTAAACATTGTTCATCATTTTAAGATTTAGGAATTATCTTTGATGATGATTGATGCAGAGGAAAATGAAGTAACAAGTTATTACCTGTTGTGGGATCCAATCCTCAAGAAATTCTTCTTATCTTCTGGGATGAAGCAAATGTTCTCAAAGAATGCTGTAATCTCATTATGTATGTAAAGATTGAACTCCTAATGCAGTCTGATGAACAAGTATTACAAGAGTAATACATAAAAAATGGAAGAAATTTGCTAAGGAAGTCATTATTGCCATCATAACAGCAGCTAAGCATGAAATTACTAACCAAAAAAGTGGTAGGGTGTCATCCAAAATGGAAGTGCATCAATAATTTCGCCAAGGGAGCTATTGAAATTTAGGAAGAAGAAGAAGATTCCTATTGAAGATAGAAGACAAAATTCAATCCCAAGTCAGTCAATGAATCTGCTACATTGATCAAAAAAGAAAACTCAAAAATCCATCAACCATGCTGCATGCTGTAAACATGATGCTGGAAACACTCTAAAAACATATTTTCAAACAAAATAGAAAATCAATGGTGATGCATCTAAATCATAATTGACTTTGAAACCAAAACAAACCAATTCTTCCAAACAAATATTTTGCATATATTTTGCAACTTAAACACTAGCAATCAAAAGCATTGCAGTGGTGCCAAAGTGATTGTGGTTTCATAAAATGTGATAATAAAATAATGATAGCAATGAGAGCAATGCCAAGACCAAGCCCTTTTATTGAAATTAGAGCAGAAAAAAGAAAAGTGTTAGGACAACCTCATTTGAATGATCTGCAAACTCTGATATTCTTTTGACAGCTTCAAAATCTTTTACAATACTTCAATAACTGCTATTTGATTTCTCATTGATCGTTGCTGCACTCATGCAGTGGTCAGTATATCATCCTCAGCACTCCTCATCAAGAATGGATGTGCATCAGAAGCACTTGAAAATCTATGACTTGGACTTACTGTAATAACTTGTTTACCATAAATCAAGCCATCCACTAGCAAAGCATGGATTCCCAATCTCATTAAGGAATCAATTGTCAACTTAACTGGTCATACTTTTCATCACAACGAATGTACCAATCACATCATTATCAGATAAAAACTCATACATATGCTAAATTTGGGCATGCATATCCCATCTTATTCATTCATCTGAATTATTTGAAGCATTCCTATGATTCCAAGAAAATATTGAATCCATAAAGTTATTTGCAAGTTCTGTCCCATCGCCTCTGTAACAGACAAAAGTTGTGGGGGAAATATTACAATCATTTCACATACTACAAACAGTTAGAAATAAATCACAAACCTAAACTGAGGAAAATCCATCCTTAAGCATTGGCTGGATAATTTTTCTCCTACATTTGCTAAAACTTTGGGTCTTGGTTGTCAATGTTGTATTTTGCAACACAGAGTAACCAACCAGCACAGTGCATGACATGCAACATGTCAATAATATGATGTAAAAATTATTGACAACAGGCCAATAATAATGCTGTAACAACAAAAGCAATGTCATTACAAAAAGACATGTTGCTGAAGATTGGCAACGTTAATTTACCTAGTAAAAATTGCTTGTATAAGATATGATAAAAGAAAACTATAATGATAATATTTAGTTCAGCAAGATACATCCAAAAAAACAATAACAACATTAATTTGTATCAGGGTCATATATCTCTTCCTCTTTACTTTAAGGCTGCTGTTGCTCCACCGTGTCTTGTATCAAATGGACTGCTAAAAAAGGAGTCAGGGACTCTGCTTCTACTTGTGGCTTGTCAGAAAATCCATAGATGGTCCATTCCCCTTTCTGTCCTCTCAAAAAATGGAATGCCTTCATCATCCACATGGTAAGTCTCATTAGTGTCTGGCAGATAGAATGTAGTGCCCTTATACTTGTTCACAAACATAGCTCTTGCTACTGCGCAAGAATCCTTGTGATTTTCCTTCTCACAGTCTTCTATCCAACCAATGAAATGCCACATGATAGCAGGCTCTTTATGTATCTCAACATTGACTTTTCACTTCTCTAACTGCAGATCAAAACTTAAAGAGAAGCAGCCAAAAGCAGATTGAAAATATCTTATCAAATTAAAATAACACAAGAAAACTCACCTGATATCATCATCTCCAAATACATCACTCTCTCCATCTTCACTATAGTGTACTCTAATTCAAGCCTCATTAAGCCTTGCTGATGAGTACAGTATTTCCCTGTTCTCTAGTGAAACCCCACCCAAATTAGACCGCTTTCCACCCTTTATCTGCTTGACATCACTCCATGACTCTTAGCAGCTCCTATCCCCAGTTGCTTATAGGTTGTATGGCAAGCAAAAAAGCCAAGTACTTTGGTGTAAGGCAATGAATAAAACTGATGCCAAGTAAAGAAATTGCAGTTAACTGCATCTGTAATGCTGAAGTGGCCCTTAAACTTTGCAACTTGTAATGTTTGCTGCTGAAAGTGATGGAACTCTTTCCAGAAGTGATTGATGATTTTCAGGTTACTTTCATTTTGACCTTGGTATTTGGGCAGGGGAGAGTATGAAGCTTGACAATAACTGTCTCTACCTTTTCCCACAAATCATCAGTCAACCTCTCATGCATGTCAGCACAGATTTCAGACACCAAAGAAAGAGTCCATGCAGTGAAAGCATATTCATCTTCAAGTCAGTCAGAACGGTGAGACCACAGCATGTACACTACTTGACTATGGCTGACTTCTGACTTTATCATCATCTGAGTCATCATCTGAGTCATCATCTGAGTCATCATCTGAATCATTGCTGAAAAATGTTAGAACAGATAACTTGAAATCAGAATAAAAATATATATAGTACATTTCAAATTCCACTTTTTCTTCATAGAATTTGGTTATTTCCAAGTCAATTCCAGTAAATTCAGTGTCCTTCATTGGTCCAAACAATTGAACATTATCAAAATCCAAACATGAATTGAGGATTGCATCATTAGATCTTTGGGCAAGGTAGTAGATTTTGTCTATGACAGGGTAGTTAGCATCACAGTAATGGAGACCTTTGAGAGCTGGAAAACAGTTCTCAGAAGACTGTAAATTGCCTTCTAGAACTTTCATAGAGCTACCCTGGAATTGTTAGTGATAATTGATAAGGATAGGGAGTGAATGGCAGCTTTCAATGCCTTTTTTGATGTAAAAGTTGGTACATAAAATAAAACCAAGTAGCAAACCTGGTACCTGTTCCCTTCAGCAAGCCAATCCTTTGGTTACCATTAATTGCTGCTGTTTGATCCATGAAAATTGCATGGATTGCATGGCTTGCTCTGCTTCCAAAAATATTGTAGAGTCTGCAAGTTTTGAGAACCAATTGCTAAAAAATGTGAGATATTCATAAAAGAGTTCAAAAAACTCACCTTAATTGGCTGGATTTTTGCCCAATCACTAAAAAACAGATATCACACATGTTCTCTTATCCATGAAAAGGCATGGCCCTTGGATATTTTGCACAAAGGATAGGACCTGCGTTTTGAACATTGCAACCCTGTCAAAAAAAGCAGTCAGTAAATGGCCTATTTGGATTAAACTCATCCACTTTGATGCAGAAGTACTTCATAATGAATCATCCATCATATGACCTGTACAGTCACAAATCAATACAAAGATTGGTGCTGCCTTTCCTCACATTGCTAGCATGTTCACAAGAGGCATTTACATGATGGTTGCTCCATCACCAATTCAACTAAGCCCAAACAATGAAGCCTCACTTAAAACAGACTCATTATTTTTTTACGTATTTTTGAAGTTGATGTCAATATCAACATAAAATGAATTTAATGAGACCATAAAAATAAAAAGATAGAAAATAAAAAAATCAAAGACATTGCCTCCTATTTTCCTCCTGTCTGGAATCTTAAAGCCCTTTCCCACCAACCTTACCTGCTGTAGCATCTTTTTGAATTGATAAGACTTACAAAGTTGTCTGGAATTTTTTCACAATGAAACAGGTCTGTTATTGCCATCTCAAGTGCTGCTTTGTACAATCAACAATTGTCATTAGTTATCGACCTTTCAAATCCAACTCCAAACATATTTGATTGGTATCCACTACTCTGTCTGTATATTGTTTTTGCAAGACAATTGAACAGATGCTGCAGCTGACTGTTGAATACCATTCACTGTTTCAACAACATCATCAGACACTTGTTTCCTACATTCATTTTTGACCTTACCCTTTTGAAATAGATGCAAGTATTGTTTGTGTGCATCAGGAGATATCTTTCCTCCACGTGCTTGTATGCCTGTCCCTTTCACTCTTAATACATGAGATATCATATGAGTAGTGTTAGTGCATGAAAAATTGTATCACATCACATACATTTCATTTTTTGGATGAGTTCTTGGTGGGTATTTGGATTATTTTTGGACATCCCAAATTTATTTGAGAGGAAATTTTCATTGGTGTTTTCTCTCTCATTTTGGGATGATGTTGCAAGTGATGTTAGTGTGGAGATGGTTGGTGATGCTGGGATTGATGGTGTGTCAGAAGGTGATTGGTCCTTTGTGGAGTGGTGTGTCACCATAGTGAGGGGCCTACACAACAATTTGGTTGCTGGACCCTTTTTAACAGACAGATCCACTGTTGTCATGGGATCCTTTAATGGGCTATGAGTACTTGTTGCTGCACACACCCTCTTGCTTCACTTCAATGTAGCAGTTGGCAGCGGCCTGATGTCTCAAAAGAGGTACCATATTTGGACATTGTTGGTTATTTGATAGTCCAAAGATATTTTTCCATTGTTGCCATGCAAGGGTGGAGTGTTGCAGGTCACCCCAATTTTATTTTGTAAGCTACATTTTTACAAAAAAATGAAAATAATGAAGCAAAAACAGGATTACAAGGGGAACAAGTTGGAGTTGATATGAGGTGTAAGCATGCTTGCAAATGTGATGCAATTGCAATGCAATCTTTGGTGTCACAGATTGCTTAAAATTTTCTAATTCAATTCTGGAATTGATGGTAACAATGCAAATGCATTTTTTACAAAGGAATTCAATAAAACTACTGAAAGATTATGCAGAAGTTTGATTAAGATTTTTAATCTTTTTGAAGTTGTTCTGTCTGTTGTTCTCCACCCAATACAGGTTCAGCAGTCAAATTTTGTGTCAATGTTGGACAAAATGTCATAAAACAACATGATTTTTTTGAGAACTTTGACATTTCAACATGTTGTCAACATATTTCTGACATTTTGCCACTATATACAACTAAGTTTGGGGAAAGCAATCTAGGCAGATAACAATATTTTTAAATGCTAGTTATTGAATTTGCTTACAGATCATTTTTCTAGAATATCTCATCATTTTCAAGTGATCTTGTTTACTATATTATTAGAATTCCAGTTTTTCAGCTCAAACATAGAGTGAGATGCTTGGGACACTATAGGTTGATTAAGAAGTAAAAACCTTGTTCCGTTTTTGTCTGAGACAAAAGTCATGACTATGAATAATTGTGATACTATTTACTGTTTGTTAAGGTGGAAGAATTGTACACGTTTTTTGTTGATGAACCAATACCAACAGTTGGTCAAAAAACAAAACAATGATAATATTTTAAAGGGAATGATGAAAACAATAGATTATTTAGATAAAACCACAATCAATTTGTTTAATACTTGCATGTGTTTTTCTTTACTTTGTAATGTAGAATGATTTTTCTTTAATATTTCATTTTTATAAATAACACATAATTACTCTGAATTATTGTTCATATTATCTATCATTGTGAAATATCTTGACACCTTCACTGAACAACAATACTTTATGCTTTTTACTTGTAATATCTTTTGAACCAATCATTGAGACCAAATCTAGGATCATATGCAGGACTCAGGATGAAAAAGTAACTCATATATATGTGCTATATGTTGGGGGTTCTTCCTTTTTCAGTAACACAGCAATCCAAAGTCATACCAAGAAACCTAGTAGAAAAAGGTTGCACCAAAGCTCCTTGGAAAATGGCAGATGGTCAATGTCCCTAAAAGCATCAACCCAATGATAGCTTCTTGAACAAATCCCAAATAATGTGTCCAAAATTCACATCATTTACTCATCTATACAAGTGAACTAATGTGTTTGAAAAAAGTGATTCCCAAAGGCTATAGAACTGTCCAGATTTTTCATAACCTTTATTGATGTTGACAATGGATATCCACCTAGAACACAGCAAGGACCAAGAATCCAGGCACATCACACAGCTATAACATAACAAAAATCTTTACTCACATTAATTTTCATTTTTTCGATATTTCTGGATGTAATTCTGTTTATGACCAGATTTTTCACTGAAAGTTTCTTTTCAAGAGGATATAAGTTTTAGTGTGTGACAAGAAATTTCACAGACATGTACAATTGTACGCATTGTGAAAAAGAATACACATATCTTCAAAACTAACATGGCTACTATTATTTTCATTTAGAGGACATCCAACACACTGAAAGCATGGTAGAAATTAATGAATGGATTATCAGACACACCAGAATAGAGTTTATTAGAAACTAGTGCACAAATCAGTTTTTAATAGAGAAGGCTATATCAAACCTACTCTTTTTAGAATCTTCACATCACTACTAAAAACACAAAGAAATATAAGGAGAAAGTATGAATTAGACATTGTCATAAAAGCTGAGCTGAACAATATTTGTGTTGCTGTTCTCTGATTTCTGATATAAATTTACATAATAATATGACCTCTCATCAGCTCCAAAATGTTACCTATGTCATCTATGTAATCTATGTCCAAGGTGCAGCATTACAATACCACAAAACTTAGTTGGGAAAGTCTTAGACATATCTGAGACATGTCTTAAAGTGGGCCAAATGTCGTAAAATTTTGATTCCGACATAAATGTCTAAGACATTTAGTAATTTTTTGTGTCTGAATCACGAGTTGGTGCCAGGTCAACAACACTAATTGTGAATAAAAAATCTCCGGAATAATGATTCAGAAGCATCACCACACAGGTAACAATTCCAAAGTGGATAAAAAGAAAAGACAGAATTTTTACAAATGCATAATATTATTAATTCCAAAATAAAAAAGATATGACAATTTAGAAGGATATGGATTGCAAATGCATCAAAATGCATTGCATGCATCCCTCTCCACTTGAACCCCTCTTGATCACAGCAAAACTCAAATTTATCACTCATTTTTCATTGTTTTTCTCACGAGTGTTTTCCTTTGTAAATTGCACGACCCCTCCCCCTAAAATAGCAATTGTAATAAAAACTTTCCTACTGTATTTGGTGAGTTGCAAATTCAAAGAAAAATATTTTAAATTTAATTTTCTTATCTGACTGGATTTAATTAAACACTGTGCCTCCAAAGTGTCCCCCCTTGGTGTTGTTTCATGTTGTCAATTGTTGTTTCTTTTTGTTGTCACTGTTTGGTATTGTTTCTTGTCCTCGTTGTTGCAGTTTTTTGACATTGTCGTCGTTGTTGTTGTTGGTTTCTGTTGTTGTCATCATTGTTGTTTGCTGTTGTCGTTGCTGTTTGCTGTTGTGGTATTTGTCGTTGTTTGCCATTGTCTTCGTTGTTGTGTCCCTATGTCATTGTTGTTGTTGTTTGCCGTTGTCGTCGCCATTGTTTCAGGCAGGCGAGTGCCACGGAGGAGGTCTCTCACAGGGATGGGGCAGGTGGGTTCATTGGCGGCGGGAGCAGCAGCTTGGGCAGTGCTGGCAGCAGAGGGAGTGGCAGCGGCGCCAGTGAGGCAGGCGGGCAGGAGCAAAGACACGACGTTTTTGAGGAGGTCGCAACCTTGGCTTTCTTGGAGAAATACATGCAGGAGTGGGAGCAAGAGGCTAGGATGAGAGATGGCTTGGGCAGCGCCTTCAAGATCATCAATGACAATTATTCTCACTTGGAGAGGCATTCAATGGAGGGAGACAACATTGTGATCACGATCAATTAATTTTTTACAACTAAAATACAACCGCTTAATAAAGTAAAATTACTTTAAAATACTAAAATTATATTCAGCTGAAAAAATTCTTAGTAAAATAATTTTTACATTAGAAAAAATACTGAATTAGACTTAGTATTACTGATGAAATTACAGTTTTACTATTTAGGAAATTTAGGTGTCTTTTTTTCTTTTTCCATGTCTGGACTTCACTGCTGGAGCAACACAAAAATTGCCCGTGTCTTAGAAAAAAAGAGACATGTCTGGACATGTCCAATGTCTGTGTCCATGTCTGTAAATTTTTCAAAGTCTGGACTTCCAACTTTCCCAACTAAGCCACAAAAAAATATGTAATTAAAAATATTAACACATCACTGAGCCACAATGTTTTGTTCTAACATTGAATACAATGAAAATTTTCACAATGACACAGTATTCAAATCCAAACAAAGTTTACACATAAAGATTAAGAGAACATTGCAGAAATAAAACTTCCACCTGTACTGCAACCCAAATTCCATTTATTTATGTCATATAAAATTATGTCATGGATGATTTATTCATAATGAATTTCTCCTGAATTGGTCAAAAATTAAGTGATGGGGTGAGTGATGCCTGATTTAAAAAAATTATAAAATAACTTGATCTCTAGTGGTTTAGTTTTTAAAAGCATACAAAAACTTATCAAATAGAGTACAAAGTTTGCTGAAACGAGTTAAAATGCTTTCAAACTCTTCACATGTTGTACAGAGCACCATTCACACTAAATTAACATCAGATATTGATTGATGGATTGTTTGACACAGTACCAGTTTAATACAGGTGGTGATAAGCCATAACAAATACTTTTTTAGAACTTGGGACAATGTTGCTATCTCTCTATATTTGGACTCCATAACTAAAAATATTGATCAATGAAGATAATTCATTATTTGATTATATTTCAAGGGTTTTTTCAATGTTCCAATGAGCTGTAGTAGACTTCATGGTTGTTGAATGATGCTGAGATATATTTGAGTCAATGGAGAGCCAAGATGAAATAAACCAAAAAAATCCATCAACAAAACACAACTGCATTTGTTATTATTTATCATTGACAAACCAACTGTACAATTGATTCACAAACTTCATCAACAAAATACAACTGTATTTTTTCAATTCATTATTAACAAACCAACTGTACAATTGATTCACCAACAATTACTTGATTGAATTCAAATTTGATAAGAAGGCTCAGATTGATCCATCAAGTTAGCTAACAAAAACCTTACCATGGTGTAAACTTCAAAAGCTATTTGCAATTATACCAAAAGGGGATGCCAAAAGGTGACACTTTTGATGGCACTTTTGTCAACTGGCCTTTCTTCTGTTATGAAGACATCTATCATATCCACCACCATTGCATCCATAAAAATGCACCATGCCTCAAAAATGAATCAAACAAACTTGATCCTCCTAGACTGGAGGATCCTCCTGAACAACTCAACTAACAACAATCAACTACATCATTACAACTGCACCTTCAATAGAAAAAAGAAACAACAATCTATCTCACAGTGTCAAAGAAATATACAAAACTTCTAAACAAGTGCAGCAAAA
>JACCDI010202241.1_pt1 | contig 11871 bp, 10 predicted proteins | sample 7442791 | NCBI WGS metagenome assembly JACCDI01 (sample SAMN15323434, study PRJNA562643) | freshwater metagenome | isolation source: river surface water | place: USA:Blue River Watershed | collected 2017-08-15
ATCCAAGGTACTACCCCTCCGCTTGCATTAGCTATATCATTAACTGTAGAACCTTTAGCGCGTAAAGCCGATACGTTGATGCCGACACCACCCCCTTTTTTACTAATAGCTGCTGCATCTGTAACTACTTGCATGATACTTTCTAGCGTATCATCAACGGCAGTAATAAAACAACTAGAAAGATTTGGTGTATTTGTTCTTAAATTAGCTAAAAAAGGAGTAGCCAGACTTAATTTTAAACTGGATAAAGCCTCATAATACTGTTTAACTTGCTGTAATTTGCTTTTACTACTTTCTACCGTATAAGATAGCCACATAGCACAAAGCATAAACATTTCTTGTGGTTTTTCATGGTGTAAAAGATATCTTTCTCTTAACATGTTTACGCCCGCATTATCAAAAAGAAAATTATTTTCTTCTATAAAAAAGGACGATATTTCTTTAATTTCAGAAGTTGAATAAAAGTCAAGAATATTTTTGTAGTTTTTCCGATCTACTTGATATTTAATATAATGTAAAAAATTAGCTTTAGTATATTGAGATCTTTCAGCATCAATTTGTTTTAATAAATCTAGCATATTAAGTCTACCTGCAACTAATGTCCACTGACTGTTTTGTGGGCTATCAGCTTTTTTCAAAGCTAAATCTATAAGTAGATTTTGAATTTCTTGCGTAGTTGTTTGCTGATTAACAATATATCGATCTAAATCTAAGCATAAAGATTTTGAATCGACATCTAACTCTTGACAAGCAGCATCTACCATTTTTTTGATACGTGAAGCATCAAACATTACTAATTCTTTTTGTCTGTTAATTACTTGCATATTTATATGTGTGTATGAATAATTTTAGGCGACGGGAGTTGCACCCGTTCTTACTATCCGTCATGCACCTAAAACATATAAGAGGTATTTTAAGTATCGCAGTTTTTGATACTAGTTATTTCGATTGTAGTCGGCTCAAGTTGTCTAAATAGTCCTGAAAAATGGTCTGTTGGATTACATCCGTTTGATTGTTCAAAGCTTGAAACAAGGCTGTTAAGCATTGCTCGGTTGAGTGATTTATAGTCGTTACATATTGTTCGGTAGCTGTCTGTGACTGTTCGGTAGCTGTCTGTGACTGTTCGGTAGCTGTCTGTGATTCTTCGTAAGATGCTATCAAACGGGCTTGTATTTGTTTCCCTTGACTTAGCGAAGAGTTCTCGCGTTGAAGCTGATATATCAGTTGAGTTCGATCTGTCGCACGTAATTGCTCGTGTAGTCGATACAGACGATATTTTAGACTCGCTTCGCATTTGAGTAGACGGGCAATGTATTCTGGTTTGACTGATAGTGTTTCTAGAATTTGGCATATCGACGCTACTGTGTCTATTTGCTTCGCAAACTCGATCTGATTGAATATATCCTGTACTTCTTGATTCATTAAGTTTTTCCAAAAGTATAAAAACTTTTTTCTTAGATAAACTACGAATAATTTCGACACCATCCTCAAAGATAGAATAAAGCTTTGCTTTAATATTTTTAGTTAATGCGTAGGTAAACATATATTTATCCAAGAATTAAATTTAATATAACGCAAATTAATCTTTTCGCCAACTATTTTTAAAAATCCCAGTTTTTAATACTGGATGCTTGCGTATAACTAGTAACGTTACCTTCAAAAAAATTTACTTTAGATGACGCTTGACCTTGAATATCTGCTATTTTTGCCAAATGTAAATAAGGATTAGTTACATTAGTAAAAGGTGAAATTAGTCCTAAATTACGCATAAGTTGGTGGGCAAGATATTGAATAGATTTTCTATTATCTTGTTTATTTAAACCTATAATGTTATTAGAAACATAATTCATCCACTTGACTTCAGTTTCTATAGCTTGGAAAAAGAAGTCTTTATAATTAAAATCTAAATAACTAGGATCTTGATCTTTAGTGACTAAATATATTAAATGTTTAAACAATGTTACATGTGTTAACTCATCTCTATGAATTAATTTAATCATATCCGCGCAACCTTTTAATAAGTTACGTGACGATAAGCTATAAAAGAAATTAAATGCGGAATAAAAATATAAACCTTCTAAAATATAGTCGGCTACTAAAGATAACACAAAAGTATAATAACTTGGACTTTCTATATACTCAGCAAATAATCGAAAAATAAAGCGACTACGTACTTTTAACTCGTTATCCGTTTGTACTAAAGAATAAATTTCATTTCTATCTTCTGTAGGTAATACAGTATCAATTAAATATTGATATGATTGTGAATGTAAATATTCTTGACTTATTTGTTCTGCAATACAACATTTAATATCAGGGGTTTCTATTGCCGCGCTAAGATATGTTAGATTAGTCGTTTGAATATTATCTAAAAAAACTAAAAAAGCTAATATGCGTTTAAATGCAAATTTTTCATCATCTGACAATTTACTATAATCATTAATATCTTGAGTAAGATTAATTTTTTGGGGTATCCAAAAATTAAAACGCATTTGTTCATACAATTTAATTGCCCATTTGTTTTCACTTGAATTTATACGAAACGATAAATGTGAAGCATAATCAGGCTGCTGAGAAACTGCACTAGTGTTATAAAGCATTATACTACGTTAGGTAAAAGAATATAAAAAGAATCGTATTGTATTATACTAAAAAGCTCATCATAAAATATTTTCCAAGTATACCAATATCCTGATTTAATTAAAATTTTAACATAATTTAAAAAATATATGTCTGGTGAAATACTTTTACTATTTGTACTAACATTTAATTTACTGTCAATACCGTATATAACTATTTCAAAGTTAGTATATTCTAATGTTAATACGTTACCTATATTTTCTTTTTTTGTCAACTTTATTAAATTAGCTAAGATAGATTTATTACATGAAAAATAACTATCAGGCTGCTTATTCATTAAATGAATAAACATGTTAGCCCATTTATTATCAGGTAATAAGTCTTCAATATTACCACAAAAGAAAGCTATACGATTCTGATAAAGTAACTGTGACTCCTTATAATTTATTAAAGTGCCAACTAGTTTTTTCTCTTGCGTCGTTAAGATAGCTTCATGTTTTAACATTTTCATCTCCTAGATTTAATAATTTTATTCTCGGTTGCTGTATTGCAAATAATCGATTAGAGCTTCCAGTTTTAATTAACGATAGGAAATAACTGTACCTGATTCAAATACTACATTTTGATATTTTATTTTGCCTGACGGGCTTTTAGTGATTTGTATCAGGTAAGTTTTCCTTTTTTTATTCTAACTGATTTTTACTGTGTTTGTCAAGTACTAAAAAAAACTTTTTCAGTTTGATTTTGATATTTGCCCTTTCTGTCAGCATAAGAAGTCAAACATTTATCTCCTTTAAAAAATAAAAGTTGAATAATTCCTTCAGCAGCGTAAATTTTAACTGTTTTGCTAGAAGTGTTAGATAATTCTATTGTAATGTGTCCACACCAACCTGCTTCGATTGGTGTAACGTTAGCTACAACACCATTTCTAGCATAAGTGGATTTACCCAGAGCGATCGCAGTAAGATTTTCAGGCATATGTACAAGTTCTAACGTTGTACCTAACACACAAGAATTAGCAGGTACGCGCCAATACATCCCAGTATTATCTGTATTTAACAGTAAAGGAATAAAATTTTCACTATTACTGTATTTTGGGTCTAATAAAGTAGAGGAATTATTTATTAGTAACAATTCTGTATTACTTAAACGTAAATCGTAGCCATAACTAGAAAGACCATAGGATATAACCTTGTTCCCACCAAGTACTTTAGTTTGCATAGCATAAGGACGAATTAAATCTTCCTTTACACACAATTCTAGTATTTGTTTATCATTTAAAAGCATAAGAAAAATAAATCGAGAACCCCGTTCTATCTTGAAGATAGAACGGCTTTACTACAAAAACAATTACATATTATTTGGCTCTTGGAGAAACTTAGTTCCATTACTTGAAACAGTTTTTGAATTAGTTAATAACTTGGTCTTTGTTCTAAAATCTTAGAATGTATTGTGTTTGTGATTAACTCTCCTTTATTTGCTTGTTTTCTATCTATAAATAACAGTTTATCAGACTCAATTTGCTTCGTCAATAGTTCATAGGTACTTTGTCTTTCTTTTTGTTTACTTATATCAGCCGTTAGCCGATCTATTTTACTTCGACTAAAAGCAATGTCGACATCTTCATCAATATAAACAGTCAAATCGGGTAACTTTAACTCATCGTAGTCAAAAAAATCAGTACTAGAATTATAGACAATATTGCTCCAGATATAACGATCTAATAGAACCAATTGGTCGCCCATTAATTTTGGCTGCATATGTAAAAAATCTAAATAACACACTTTTTGTAAATTATCTAGATTATCGCCTGCATTAATAATGCTTCTTGCCAACTGACCAAACCTAGATTTCGTAGGGAAAGCAATAATACTCACTTGTACATTTTTAGTACATAAAAGGTAAGCGACTTGTCTAACTAGCGTAGTTTTACCTGCTCCATCAATTCCCTCAAAAGCTATTAACATTTTTGATACTAATATAGTCCACTATAAAGGTAGCATAGTTTTAATGCAAAATGCAATAATTTCCGACCTAAAAATTATACCCAAAACCAGACCACGCTTTAATCCCCATAGCGGGATTGTGTACAATCCGCAAAAGTACGTCGAAAACCAGAGAGATTTAGCTAACCTTTTTAAACTACAGTTAAACTCTTGCTTAGATTATCCTATAACTTTAAATCTAAAATTTAGTGGTAATTATTCTCGATGTGATCTAGATAATTTAAGCGGCGCGGTAATGGATGCTTTAGTTAAAGCTGGCATTTTAGCAAATGATACAACTAAACAAATAGATCGATTAATTGTACAGCATCTAGATGAATCTAGTTTTGAATTATCTATCTCTATTTATCCGACCAACATCTAGCTATTAAATCATTAACTTCTTTTGTTTCAGTAGCGGGAAAACTTTTTACCCAACGGCTCATACCTCGATCCATAGCTTCTTGAACAAAAGATGCGACATCTAAAGCATATTCTTCACTACACATACAAACTATTTCATCATGATTAACGGTAACTAATCGAGCTAGCCAATGACTATTACTTTTGAAAGTATTATATATATTAGTCATAGCACTAAACATAGCAACACCTTCACAAAGTAGCCACTGGCTAGAAACCAAGTCATTAATTTTAACTTGCTGTCCATATTCACCATCCCAGAGACGAAAATATCTATTTAAACCTGTTGGCATTCGATATGTTTTATAATACACACCATTTATAGCCGTAGATACTTTTTTAGTTAAATTAGGTAGATTTCGACAAAAGCTATATAAACCGCTATAAGTAGCCCAAAAATTAGCTAAAATTATTTCACATTGTGCTAATGAAACTTCACCCAAAAAAGTATCAAAAAGACGTTTTTTACCTCCAAAATTTAAAGCTAAATAAAAAGTAGTTTTTGAATAGTTTCTTAGCTTCTTAGCTAAAGCATCATTACTTTTATAAGCTTCTACAATTTTATTATATCTAGTATCTAGATCGCCTATTTTCCAATCTTCAGGTATAGAAGTGTTTAAAAAATCAAAACTAAGTACTAAATTTGCTGCGGTTAAACAGTGTATATCTAAATTTTCTTTATATGCTCGTATTAACATCTCATCTTGCGATAACTCGGCAGCTATACGCGAATGTGCCGATGAATAGTCACAAATAATTAACTTAAATCCCTCAGGAGCGCGCAAACAATCACGTATATTTCCACACTCATATAAAGGATGATTTTCTTCATACGGACGTGGATGATTTTGTTGATTAGATCCAAAAATACCACCAATCTGTCCTGAAGAAACTCTTCCCGTTGCAGAATTTGCAGCAAGGCGAAAAGTAGAATATACAACACCATTCGAGTAACAACTTATAAATTGTTCGTATACAGATAAACGTTTGTTTAACGATTTAGCTAATAGATATGCTTGCAAACCTTCACAATTAAAATGATTTGCTATTATTGCTACTTCTTTTTTATCTACCATAGGTAAATCTTTTTTAGACTTACGAGTAATATAGCTTGATGCCTCTGGATAGACAGATAAAATATATTCAGCTACTTTGTGCGTTACTGAAGTTATTTCTAAAGCTGGATATATTTTTTTAAAAATATCAGTAAGTTCTAGCATTTTTTCTTTATGCGCATTATAATTTTTTTCTATTAGATTAATATCGGCAGGAAAGCCTCTCAACATCATATCTACAAAAACAGGTATAGTATTATTAACTAACTTCAAAAAAGCTAAATATTGTGGCTGCGTGCTTAAAAATTGATCTTTTATCTGTTTATATATTTTTAACGTTAAGTCCGCGTCTTTCTTTGCATAATCAGTTTGCTCTTTTGCTAAAATAAAAGAGCCAAAATCTGATTTTTGCAGTGCTTTATCAGGTAGATCGATATTTAATACTCTTTTAGCTAAATGAGCTAATGAATGAGAAAAACCCGAAGTATAATCAATTCCTGCCCATATCCATTGGGAACAAAGTTGAGTATCAATAATATTATTATAATTAGGTATTTCTAAACACAGATAATCACGAGCAAAAATAGCCCAAAAAGGCAGATCAAACATAGCATTATGGACTACTTTAACTATATTCTTGTTTTGCATAAAAGAAGTTAAACGTCTTAACTTTTCTTTCAATTCTTCGGTAAGTAACTCGTAATTATAGCCAAGATCTATAGCTAAACTGCTGTTACCGCAAGCTAACGCTATTAACCGAATTTTACCTAATTGAGGAACTAAAGCGTATTCACTATGCTGATAACTAGATGAATAAGTTTCTAAATCGAAAGAAAATACTTGTTCTTTTTCTACAATATCAAAAAATGTCATAGTGTTTAATCGATTGGTATCTACTATTATAATAAGGTAAATTTTCTAACGCAAAATCTTTACTTATTATTAAACATTCTAAAGCTTCATCTTTACGTCTTGTATTACGTAAACGCCCAATAGCTTGTTCTAATTCAGAAAGTACTAAATAGTCGTAATACTGCTTTAATGATATATCTTTCTTCTGTCCTTCAAGTAATAGCCATTCTTCTTTTACTACGCCATAATGTGGTCGAGGTAATCCTAATATCGCTATTTTTTTTGCTTTTTCAAATTTATTACTCCCTCTACTAGTCGATAAAAAAACTAGACTATCTTCTGTAGCGTATTTTTTCCACGTTATAATAGAAAAACCTTGTGCTATTAAGGTGTTTTGAAGTTTCTGAATCACCTTAGGTTTATTGCTTTGATTCGTTATATCAATATCAAAATCAGGAACAACTGTGATCAGTAAGTTATTAGTATAAGGTTTAGCAAAATAAGTAGTAACTTCTGTTAAATCATAGTATAAGTTTAATATTTCTTTTGGTAATGTCGCGTCTAAGAAGATAACTTTTTCTGCATTAAATAAATGATTGTAATTATTTTTTGTTATTATCTGTAAACCTCCCTTTGTAGCATAAAATCGAGCATTTTTTTCATATAAAAAATAAAGAATTGACGAAGGTAAGAAAGTTTTAGTTTTTTTATTTTTTTCTCTCTGAATAGTTTTTATTATGTAAATCAATACTTTAGTATTTTCTTCTTTTATATCTATATCATCAAAGTTAAGTAGCCCTATTAATTTTAGTATTTCTTCATGTTCAATCCCAAAAAATTTAGTTTTTACTTGATTTTCTAACTGACGAACAAAAAAATAAAAATTTAATTTATCACTAAATAATTTTTCCAACAAATAAAGTTCTTTAAAAGAAATAAACTGGCTATTTATTGCTGGACAGGCACTTTTAACTTCATCTATAATAATATATGAGTCATTACTTATCGCAGTTAAACTTTTTGCATGAATTCTAACTTTTATTTTATCTTTATAAAAATTACGTATCTCATATAAGTAACCGTAACCTTCTCCTTGGCTAGTACTACACAACTGTTTTTTCTCACATAAACTACAAATATTTATTTCATCAGTAGCATTAAGTAGTTTAGTATGTTCGTATGCATAAAGGCAATTACCATTACTTTCTTTTCCTACTTTATTTTTACTTTTTTTATTTTCTTTGATTTCACTATAACGTATTGGAAATCTATCCCAAATAGCTAAATTTTTTGTTGCAGGTAAATCTGGTTGCAGTGACAAATAATATACTGGATTATCTATGTTAATATCTCCTATAGCGTGTGATTTACCCGCACCAACAGGTAAATTTACTAAATGAAAAGTCTTACTACTTTTTTTAATACTATCTAACCAGTTAGTAGAGTCATTTCCCGTGCAAACAAGATTGTTATATATTTTTTGCCCTTTATAGCCCCAAAAGTATTTATTAACGTCTAAAATATCTTCTTGTTTAGTATAAAGAATAGAACTCCTATAATAGATACTTTTATCTTGCCAATTAACTTCATCACAATCTAATTTTTGTTTATCGTACAGTTGCTGCCAAGAAACAATAGCTACTGGTAGTTTCTTAGCTATCATCTCGTAAGTCCTACGATAATTTAATACGATAGCGTCATTCAGAAAACTACCTGCATCGGGCAAAATGAAGATATACTTTATATTTAATAACTTAGCGTGTTCGACTACTTCATCAATTTCCTGTTGCGTCGATCTTCCTCCAGAAAAACCTAACCAAGCATACCAAGGATATAACGCCGCGCTAATTAAAGGTTTTAATATGCCTTCAGTTATACACAAAGCTAAAGGTCGCTCGGTAAAACAGGCATATTGATAGGGTAAATTGCCTGACTCAAGTTTTTTACTCACATGAGATTTACCCCAAATATATTTAGGTTTACCACTATTAGTCAAAATTTGACCGTCGCGTAATAAATTATCTACTCCTTTAGTTGCTACATAAAGACCACTCTGATTGCGCCAAACTCCGTTAATATCTGTTCCTGCTATTACCTGTCCTAAACTTCTATCTTTATCTACCTCAAATATTCGATCGAATATTAAATTTATTTGTTTTTCATCTAAATTACGTTGTTTTAACCTATCTTTATTTTTTGATTTATTTTCTAATACTAACAAACTAAATCGTATATGTTTATCTTTACTTTCAATGGTTTCTTCCGCTTCTTCTATATAAGTACTAATAGCTATTTCACTAGGATGAAGATAGCGAGAAAAACCAAATTTGTCTTTTCCTTCTAATAAAGTAAAAGTAAAATTACGTTGAGGTTTATTACAATGATAAATATTAGAGCCTCGAACCTTCCAACAATTCTTATTATTCAAACCACAAACAGGACATGGATTAAGACGTACAAATTGATTAGCCAATTATAACTAACTCCTGTTGACTTCGAGTAACAGCTACATAATTTAGTTTTAAATCCTCTTCAGATGAAGGTTTTTGATATTTATCATCGGTAAATAAAGCAACAAAAGGAGCTTCTAGTCCTTTAGCCCTGTGTATAGTACTTACAATTATTCTTGAATCTAAAGATCTATTTTGTATCTGGTATAAGAAGCGTTTTAAAGTTTCTTGCCCTTTATTAAGACAAATAATTTCTTCTATTATTTCTAATTTTATTTCAAGATCTCTTAAAATATCTTTTGTGGAAGGCAACCTAGGAGTATATTCTATTTTATTTTTAGTTTTTTCAATGATATCATCTAAACCCTGAGAATATCCTTTAGTCTTAATGGAATCTAAAATACCAGAAAAACAATTAACACCTTTTAATTGTACTGGAATTTCCTTATCTAAAGCATCGAGTAACGTATCAATTAATAATTTATATGTTGGCGCGATAATTAAACTATGGCTGGGAACAGTTGTAATATCTAATTTTTCTCTATGATCGATTAAGCCTAGATCGCTTTTTACGTTACGTATAATAGGATTATAACTACGAGCTAAATCTAAATGCGATGAAGGACAACGATAACAATAACTGGAATTATAAACAGCTTCTATATTAAATAATTTTTTAATTAAAGGATAATTATCGATTCCTGCCCCACTAAAACCAAAAATAGATTGCATAGGATCGCCTACAGCTATTATTTGTGTTGTAGGTAAACTAATTTTTCTGATTAACGCTAATTGCGCATTATTCAAATCTTGGCACTCATCAATCAGAATACAATCATAAACCCCTGCTTTTACTTTTTTATCGATTGAAGGCAACCAGAGCATATCAGTAAAATCGATACTACCTGTTTCTTTACGTGTATTATTATGCAATTCAAAAGCTTTTTCTACCCAAGACAAATCTATATTTTGTTGCGCCCATAATTCTACAAGCTGTTTTGTCTTTTCCACCCACAATGACGAATGTAACCAAGTAGGACACATTAATCGTACTATTTGCCAATACTGTTCAAAATCACCATAACGCATTATATTATCACGTTTTAGCTTTAACTTCTTATATAAATCATGAGTACCAATAGAACTAAGTTTATAACTTCCCTCCAGATTTGATAATAAACGTAAACCTAATGAATGCAAAGTACTAACTGTTACATTCTTGGGTACTGTAAATTTCATTTCATCAGCAATATGTTTGTTAAAAGCTACTAATAATATTTTTTTACTTTTTGCATATTCCGTATGACACAAATAACGTAATAAAGTAGATTTTCCCGATCCTGCCACCGCATTAATTAAAAAACTTTCTCCTTTTATAAACTGATTTACAATAAATTCTTGCTCGTTATTTAGTTGCATCTTTTTCCTATTTTATGTTTTAGTTAAAAACTGGATTAACGCTAATTATTAATCCAGTTTTTATCGATTTTAGCTTTGTTTGTAGCTAAAATTTAAAAATTCTTTAACTTCCCTTATTCTTTTTCTTAACGCGACAAGAGTAGACATTTCTTCATCAGTTAATTCGCCAGAATCATATAATTTGAAACTTAAAGAATTTTGTTCTTTAGTTATTTGTAATAGCTCGCGATATAAAGTCTCGCGTAGTTGCGATTCTTCCTTCTGCAAGGCTAATTCTTTTTGTGAAAGTTCTTTTAGTTCGTTGTTGGTCTCTACCAAGTTGTTGTTGGTCTCTACCAAGTTGTTGTTGGCAGTCATAGAGATATCGAAAGCACTGTGTAAGGTGTTGTAAGCCTGTAGCCATGACTCCAAACGCTTCGCCAGTATTGTCAAGCTCGAAATCCTCCGATGTTTGTCCGCAAACCAGTCCGATATTGCTACTTGACTCCGAATGGCGGTATGTTTGGCAGAACTGCTCTCCGTCCAGAGAATTTGAAGTCCCCCAGTTGTGTGTGTTATGTAAGACGATTGAAGTTGATTTTGAAGACTGGTTATTTGGCTGTACGTTAGTTTGAGACGTGCTTCTACTTGTTGGACATAAACTTGATTGGCTTTGTCGAATGCTTGAAGAGTAACTTTCATTTTGTTTTTCCTGTAAAATTAAAAAATCTCTTTTTGAGATACGTCCTAAATCTAAGCCATTGGCAAATAATCTAAAATGGTGACTAGCTTTTTCTAAAGTTAATGTGACATCAGATTGTATTGATTCAATAATATCTAAAGCTTTTGTTCTAGATTGTACTTTAACTACCTCAGCTTTAAATTTTATACCAATATATGTTGTCTTACCTCTTTTGCTTTTCATTTTAATTATTTGCATGGCTTTTATTTATTTCATAATCCTACTTTAACTGAGAAGTAGAAAAGTGTCAAGATTTTATTTACAACTGTCCTTCGGCTCTAAGAGAAAAATATTCTCTTTCTATTGAGCGGGTAAGGGTTGAAGGTCGCCCTTCTTCCCTCCCCTAAGAACCGTACGTGACTGTTTCCAATCATACGGCTCAAGCC
>JACCDI011491953.1_pt1 | contig 11871 bp, 11 predicted proteins | sample 7442791 | NCBI WGS metagenome assembly JACCDI01 (sample SAMN15323434, study PRJNA562643) | freshwater metagenome | isolation source: river surface water | place: USA:Blue River Watershed | collected 2017-08-15
CCGATTCCAAATCGGATAGTCTGCTGCCCACGTGGTGAAATTGGTAGACACGCCATCTTGAGGGGGTGGTGCCAACAGGTGTGCTGGTTCGAATCCAGTCGTGGGCACAAGGAAAAGTCCTTCCGTTTCGGAAGGACTTTTTTTATGGAATAAACAGAGTGAAGCTCGCTTCAACGAGGGTTATTTCATAAAAAAAGAAAGCTTTGCAAATGCTTGACTTTTCCTTGTGCTTCAAATAAAACATCTTTGGAAAACCGAACGAAGTGAGGTAATCCAGTTCTCCAACAAAAAGATGCTTTGATCCACTATAAAGTCAAGACTGGTTCACCGAACAACGTGAGGTAATCCAGTTCTCCAACAAAAAGATGCTTTGATCCACTATAAAGTCAAGACTGGTTCACCGAACAACGTGAGGTAATCCAGTCATGCGAATCAAAAATCCATTTTGTCCGCATATTTACTGAGCTCTCATAGAATCAATCCCCAATTCCTATTTCCCTTGCATTTTAAATTCAGAAATTTGAAAATATTCTATATTTTTTTATTTGTACGGAAATTATCCGTACTTTTAAACCTGGATTTTATGAATCTTATATTTATGTCACAAAATGCACGCTTTGATGCCCGACTCAGTTTAACTCAAAAAGAACTTCTTGAGAAAGCGGCTTCTCTTGGCGGCTATCGCAGTCTTTCTGATTTCGTTATTAAAGTTGCAGAGGATAAAGCCAATGAGATTATTGAACATCACGAGCTACTCAAATTAAGTGTCGCTGATGCAGAGATTTTCTATAATGCATTAATCGAAGATCAGCAACCGAATGCTTACCTGCAAAAAGCAGCTGAAGAAAGCGCACAGTACTTTCAATGGAAGCGAAAGTAGTAGTTCTTGGCCCTCAGCACAAGGAGGCTAAAAAATACTTCAAATGTGGCAACGATATACTGAACAACTACCTTGCACATTTCGCCCTTCAAGATCAACAAAAAAAACTGAGCGTTTGCTTTGTACTAGAATCTCCATCACAGGAAATAATCGGCTTTTACACACTAAGTGCAAGTAGCATTGACGCAAAAAACACAAGCGATCAGCGCTTCATGCCATTCAAAACGAAGTACCGAACACTACCCATTATTTTAATTGGCCGTTTTGCAATCGATTTGAACTATCAAGGAAAGGGATTCGGAAAAAAATTACTTTCCGATGCACTCAAAAGATGTACGTTGCAAGCCAATCAAATTGGAGCCTGCGCTGTTTTTGTAGAACCCAAGGACGCAACTGCACGCGAATTCTATTTAAAATTTGGTTTCAAAATCCTGCCCCACCAAAGCAAGCTGTTTATCTCTATGCAACAGCTCCATCAGATTTACATTGTATTTCACTAACTTTAACCAACGAAATTACCTGTTATGAAAACTCAACTCATCCTCCTCTCCAGCTTCATACTTGGCTTGCAAGCTTGTTCGAATCAAGAAAAGACAAAAGCGCCAGAACCGACCTCCATTGTAGCCACAGAGGCAAACACCAAAGAACTACAGGAAAGCCTTAAAGATGTAGCTGAAGAAGAAAAGCGTTTGGCTGAGGAAGCGAAGGCCAACATGACCACCATGAGCTTCAATGTGCTCAACCACGAGTTTGGTACGGTTAAGGAAGACACCAAACACCTCTACAATTTCGTTGTGACCAACACCGGTAAAAAACCACTATTTATTCAGGATGTCAAGGCATCTTGCGGTTGCACGACCCCAAAAAAACCAGAAAAAGCAATTGCGCCGGGTAAGTCTGATGTCATTGCCGTAGAATTTCATCCAAAAGTAGGTCAATTGGGGCGTCAGGATAAAACCGTTACCGTTATGGCGAATACCAATCCCGGTATGGTTGTACTTAAAATCGGTGCAGATGTCATCAAAAACCCTGCTACCGAACAACGTATTTCAAACAATTAATATGAAACTTCACGTTCTCAATACCGGTTTCTTTCAACTCGACGGCGGCGCTATGTTCGGAGTTGTTCCCAAAACCATCTGGCAAAAAACAAACCCAGCCGACGCCAATAACATGTGCAATTGGGCCATGCGCTCGCTACTTATCGAAGACGGCAAACGACTGATTTTAGTCGATACCGGCATCGGAGACAAGCAATCCGAGAAGTTCTTTTCACATTACCATTTACACGGCACAGACAGCCTGCATGGCAACCTGGCCAAGCTAGGTTTTCACGCCTCAGACATCACTGACGTGATTTTAACCCACCTCCATTTTGACCACTGCGGCGGCGCCATTGCTTACGATACGCAAAAAGAAGCCTACCGAACTGTTTTTCCAAATGCTACCTACTGGAGTTCTGAGAACCATTGGCGCTGGGCCACCCAACCCAACCCGCGCGAAAAAGCATCCTTTCTCTCCGAAAACATTCTTCCTATCCAAGAAAGCGGTCAGCTTCAATTTGTAGAACGCAACGGTCTGCTGACCCAAAATGCACTTCCAGGCATCGACCTCTCATTTTTTGACGGCCACACCGAAAGCATGATGCTACCCCAAATACAATACAAAGGTCGTACACTTGTTTTCATGGCAGATCTACTCCCAAGTACCGGCCACATTCCACTGCCTTATGTCATGGGTTACGACACCCGCCCACTCCTTACCCTCACCGAGAAAGAACGCTTCTTAAACGAAGCGGCAGACAACGAATACGTCTTGTTCTTGGAGCACGATGCCGTCAATGAGTGTTGCACCGTGCAGCATACCGAAAAAGGAATTCGCCTCAAAGACACCTTTTCTTTCGCTGATTTGTAAACCATGAAAAGCCCCAAAGAAATCGTTCAGGGCATGCTCAACAACGACGCCTTCAGCCAACTGCTGGACATGCAAATCATTGCCCTAGAACTGGGTACCTGCACACTGAGCTGCCCCGTCACCAAAGCAGCTACCAACGGTTTTGGCATTGCCCATGGCGGCCTCACCTACTCCCTCGCCGACTCCGCACTCGCTTTTGCCGCCAACACCCGAGGCCAACAATGCGTCAGCATAGATACCCAAATTTCTCACCTCGCCAAAGTTCAACTCGGCGATACCCTCACCGCACATTGCACAGAAATTCACCGCGGCAAACGCACCGGCACTTATCAGGTACGCATTGAAAACCAAGACCATAGACTCGTCGCTTTTTTCAAAGGCACGGTTTTCGTCTCCGATCACAATTGGTAAGCACGATTTTTTTAGATTTTTTCTCACTTGCGCTTGCTTTTTATCAAAAAATGCGTAGTTTTGTATCCGCTTTAACGAAAGCATTACACAATTCTCAAGCAACTGTTGTTGCTCACGCAAGTGAAAGAAATTGGTTTGGTAGTTCAGTTGGTTAGAATACCTGCCTGTCACGCAGGGGGTCGCGGGTTCGAGTCCCGTCCAGACCGCTCAAATGTTTCGTTAAACGATATAGCTTATATGGCTGTAAGCTTAGAAAACCCTAGGATGTATCAAAGTCCTAGGGTTTTTGTTTTTTAGGGATTTGGCGTTTCTGTAAAACATTCTGTAAAACATTTCAGGGCTTATGTAAAGCAAATACTCCCATTATTTGATCAATTATATCGTAGTCAATATTATTTTTTGGCGTCTTTACTAGTTCAATTTTAAATGCCATAAAGGCAAAATCATCCCAGTATTCTTCCTCCGATTTTTCTTGATTAGGGTACATTTCCTTTTGATAATACTTGTATTCATCAAAAAAAGAAGGGTGTCTTTTTTTTAATTTTCTCTTAGTTTCTTCAAATTGACTTTGAAGTTGAACAAAATTCAATCTCACTTCCATATTCATTAATTTGAATTTCTTTCTATTGTTTCCCAAAACATCATAACTCGATGAACAGGAATGTTCTTAGTATCTGGATGTATCCTTACAATCTTTAAGAAGTGTTGTTTTTTTAGTTCATCGATGAGGTCCATTCGATCCAAAATCTTTAGACGAGAATACGCCATCAAATATTCAACCTCATCTATCTCTTCTAAAACTTTGAATTTTCGTTGCATGAAGTAATTACTCCAAATCCTATCAAGATGTCGGATCTCATACAAAATAATTAAATTTCGAGTATCCATATATCAATCTAACGTTGAAAACAAGCTTAAATTGCTCTTTATTAAGGTTTTATACGCAAATGAAATTACTTCCGCTTAAGAGTTATTCGTAGCAAAATCAAAAGAAACAATTGAATTTTAATCCTATGTCCAAAAAGAATACTGAGCACACAAGTAAGATTAAAACTAAGTTATTTTGTTTTGAAAGTACGGGCAATTTGCATGTTATCAAATCAATTAATGGAAAAGTACTCTTAACAATTGAATCCGAAAATGTTAGCATCGTTGAGTCAAATGATTCACTTATTTATAAATCTCAAGATTTTTACGGCATTGTTTCACTAAATGGAAAAATTTTAGATTCGGTGGCAGATCGAATACAATCTATAAATTGGGAGTTAAGTGATGGTAGTTATAGCTTTATTGTTTTGCTTCCTAGTGATGACAGAACTATTTGGAATTCAAAGTCCGGGTTTATAAATTCACTGTATAAAACTATATCATATTGCACTGATGGGTTAGTTATTGTTTCAACCCGACGAAAAATGGGGGTTTTCCATCTCGAGAAAGGTATTTTACTTGATACGATTTACTCTGATGTATTATACCTCGAAGATTTAAAGAGATTTATAATAAAGGATGATAATTCTTATTCATTATTGAATATAGACATGATTAATGTGATTCAAAACCAAAAAATTATTTCATTCATTGGTAAAGAATATTTCATTATTCAAAATGAATCCAATTGTTCAATTGTCGATATAAATGGGAAATCGCTTCCTGAATTCGAACAACTTGATAATGATGATTGGATTATAAATGATAATAATGATTTTATTTTTCCTTGTCTACCATATTTCAAAAAAAATGGATCATATGGTTTCATTAATTTGAATTCGATGAATCATAAGATTGGTATTTCAAAAAATCCAATTCATTTCTTTTCTGGTTCAGCTGTAGTATGCAATGATAAAAATCTTTATGGACTCATCGACACCAACGGCAACTTCCTTAATGAATATCAATTTGCTAAACTAACTTTTTGCATTGATCACTTCAATTACGACTACCCTATTCTAAATAACATCGGATTTCCTTACATTGCTCAAAATGTTTCATCAGAAAAGTTCTGTCTCGTTTCTTTCAATGGAAATTTCTTAACTGATTTTATATATGATTCAATTTACGAGAATGAGAATTATTCCATGAGCACTAAAATGTACTTTTTTCTAAAGTTCAAAAAAGGAGATAAAATGGGAATAATGGACATCTTTGGGAATGAGTATTTCTCCGATTATTTCGAATATATTGACAATGAAATTTATGAACAGGAGGAAGATATTTTATTGCTAAACCCTGATGATTTAGAAATAAATCTGCAAAATTATCCATTCTATATCCTTAAGGAAAATCATATCCACACAATCGATGATCTACCAAAAAACAATGTTGTTTTTTATGCAAAAAAAGACGGTAGAGAAGGATTTATAAATTTAAACGGTGAGTTTATCAATTAAAATTTAAATTAAAAAAAATTACAACGCTATTTCTGTGATTCTTTGCCAAATCCATTTTCTCGCTATCAGCTTTGTGGTAATAAGCAAATGGTGGATTGGCGTTGCCAGAATCAAAGAAAACGTTGTTTCTGATTCAAAAATGAACTACTTCAGAATGTGATGAGGTTATAAAATGAAAAAACCGACCTGTTAGAGTCGGTTTTTTGTGATGATTAAAATTGTGAAAAGAGATCGGAATATTGCTATTGAAGCACTATTTTCTTTAGAGATATTTGGTTGTTCTGAGGGTCAAATATTTTCAAAAAATACACTCCATTTCCTGACCATGTTGTCAGATCAATTATAAACTCTTGTTGATTTATAAGGTTTGAAAAAACTACTTGTCCCATGTTGTTTTCAATCTTCAGTGAATACCCATTCATCACACCAAAGTTTCCGGTATTGATATGAAGAAAATCATTTGTTGGGTTTGGAAATGCCTCTATAGTGTTTTGAATTAAAGGTGAAGTGCTCAAGGTAGTTTCAATAAATAAAGTGTCGGTTACGGAAACCAGGACAGTGTCATAAATTTGAGTAACGATGGTGTCATTGACAATTACTGTATCGTAATGGATGCAATTTCCATCAAAAGGATAATCCAAACTAGTATTGGCAATTATTGGCACATGTGGTGTGTTGTCATAATACCAACCATGAACGATTATGTCTTTACTCTGCAATAAGGTGTAATCAATATATCCATATTTGAAAATTAAATTACCCTGACTGTTTTGCTCTACCAATCTGAATGCCTGTTTATGATTAGCATGACCGATATTAAACATTGATTGTTTCCACAGATAAACTGAATTATCCCAAACAGTGGTGAAAGAGTTAATGGTATCATTAGTACAATCAATTGTATACATTCCACTGTAACCTGTCAAAGTAGTACCTTGAATACGATTTGCTCCAATTGTGTTCGTCAAACCACCAAACGAACCCGCTGGAACACTCCCCTCTTGTTTGACACTTATGTCATTTATTCCATCACCATTAATGTCCAAGAATGATGTACTATTTCCATATGGGTAAACAATATCAAAATTGTCTACGTAGGTAATTTGAGCGGAGAAATTTAAAGTAACTAGCGTAGCAGCTATTGTAAAAACCAATGTTTTCATATTTCTAAGATTTAAAATTTAAACAAAGCTGAAACTATCTAATGACAATTTGAGTCATCGTTCAAATTACATTGGTTTAAAAAACAGGATAAACAAAAAAGCCGGCGATTAACCGGCTTTTTGAATTATTGTTGAGTTATCTTAATGCTTAATGAATCTAACATAACCCAAGCTTTCAATTTTTAAGATATATGTTCCGTCAGCCAAGCTCCTTACATTAATTGGTTGTGATTGGAGAATTTTACCCGTTTGAATAATTCGATAGTTTAAATCTAAGATTGAATATGTCGCTTCTGAAACGGTTAAATCTATTTCTACATTTAATTCGGAATTAACCGGATTTGGATAAACTTGAAAAACAGACTTAAGTTCATCAATTCCGATTGTGGAAATTGTGATACAATCTGATGTATCAGAGCCACAGTTATCTGTTATCACAACTGCATATGTTCCGTTTGCTTGAGGTGCAAACTGTGAAAAGGTTTGATTTGGAACCGGTGTTAAATCACTACAGTAGATCCACTGATATGTCGCTCCAGATACAGTATTAGCTGTTAGTAATAACCCATCCTGGGTAACTTGAGCCGTAGGGCCATTCAAAATGTTCAAGTTTAAGGTAACGATTGAATCACATCCATTTGAACCACTTAAGGTCTGTGAGTATTGTCCAGAACTTGCATAGGTATTTCCATTCCACGTGTAAGGCTCACAAGAAGTTTCACTGAATGAAGAAGAAGTTGATGAATTGATAGTCAAGTTTAATGTTACAGTGGAATCACAACCAGCGACTGTTTGGAAATTTTGAACATAAGTGCCTGACGTTGAATAAGTTTGGCCATTCCAAGTATAATCTCCACAAGTTGATATGGTACTTGATGTATTAATACTTGAACATGTATTTAACTTTAATATATAATTAGTCAAAGTTGGCTGACCACTTGTACTTGCAAATGAGGTCAGAGTATTAGCATACAATGATGAAGGATTAAAATCAACTGTTCCATAAAAAGTACCTGCTATGTGAATGGCATTATTTGAAACAGCAAACTCATTCGGTAAATTTGAGTAATTATCTGTATTTAGTAATGCCCCACCCCACAATAAATTACCGAGTGAATTTAGTCGAATGATCAAAGTATTATTTGTAAAATTGCCTGTCCCGACAAGATTTGTTGCATTTGAAGGGTCAATATCGACAATCCCATAACATTTACCTAAAAGAATGTACTCGTTATTTTTTACCGACACATTTGTTAATACGCCCATACTTTGCGAATTTCCCGGAAGAATACCTTTTACAAAACTGAAATTAGAATTTGGATCCCATTCCAATAAATAACCATACGCTCCCGTTGATGATATTGTATTTATAGCAATTGAAGGATTAAAATCTACGTTTCCACTCGCCATTCCTACAAGACAAATATTACCAGTTCCCGTAAGACTTATATCATTTCCTTGGTCATTATCTGTACCTCCAAATGATTTGGCCCAGAGTAAACTCCCCGTTTGACTATACTTTATGACAAAAACATCCGCATTTCCGTTTGAAGTTAGATTTGAAATGCCATTTGAGGGGTCAACATCTACCGTTTGATAAAAATTTCCCGTGACATAAATATTACCATTTTGATCACTTGTAACCCCCTTGGATTCATTATTTGGATTGTTCCATGCTGTTGACCCCCAATTATTTCCAAATATTGTATTACCTGCAGAGTCGTACTTTATTACAAAAGCATCAATACCTCCATTGGAGGTCAAAGAAAGTGTTCCTGTATTAATAGAACCATAGAATGATCCACAAATGATTGGATTACTACTATTGTCAATTTCCAAGGAATTCATAGACAAACCAGTTGTAGTTGTCTGGACTTTATGCCAAACATAATTACCATCTAAATCCCATTTAAGCAGAAATCCTTTAAGAGTTGGATTTGATCCTCCAGTAATAGCTGTTCCAGCATTTGGATCAAAGTCATATTGTCCACCGCCACCTCCAAAAGTACCGATAACATATAAATGCCCATTCTTAACCTTTATGCTCGTTGGTATGCACCCCCCACCTGTTATAGAACCTGAGGTTGAAACGAATTTTACCCAAACAAAATTTCCACCCGCATCCAACTTAGTTACAGCAGCACACCCAAAAGAAGGGCCATAAACTGAATTAACATTATTTGTGGACATATTAAAATTGGTTGTTAATCCGCCATAACTTATAATGTAGGAATTTCCTGATGCATCGACATCTACACCTGTACCTGCAGCTCCTTGTGTTGTTCCATCAACCCATCGGTATGCCCATTCATAATTTTGAGCAAAAAGATTAAGTTTAGTTATCAGGAAAACAAAACTGATAAGAAGTAATTCTTTTTTCATGCTTTTACATTTTGATAATCAAAACTAAGACTATTTTGTCATTTTTATTAAACACAAACGTTAAATGAACGATTTTCCCAAATTACCCTGACAACTCAGGTCAATAATTTGCACGACCCAAACAAATTGGGGTTATTTGTCCAATAAAATTGATCCGATGCTCAATCAACATAAAATACTTAGGGTACTTCAACTCATCACCTACCTTCAAGTAACACCACACAAAAGTGTTCAACAACTTTCAACCTTTCTTGACACCACCGAAAGAACTGTCTATCGTTATCTCGACCTTTTGAGAGAATGTGGTTTTGACCTACACAAAGATTCTGGTCAACGATTCTTTATTGAGAAGGAAGATAATGACCCAATTAGATTCACGAGTCAAGAAGCTCAATTCCTTAAAGAACTTGTTCTCACCACTGGGAAGAAATCAAAACTGAAAGATGCCGTTTTAAGCAAAATCTACATGGGATCAGAATTACCAATGGTTGCCACTCACCTGCTTAATGCAAAGAACAGTAAGATTGTGGAACGCCTGAGTAAGGCAATGATGAATAAAGAACAGGTGGTGTTGAAGAAATATCAATCCATCAACAGCGAAACCATCTCTGATCGTATTGTTGAACCTTTTGGCTTTACGGAGAACTATCAGACCGTTATGGCATATGAATTATCTTCTGAAAATAATAAAACCTATAACATCGACCGAATTGGATCGGTTGAATATCTCGACTTACCATTCAAGAACGAAGACAAACACGAACAACAGATTCCCGATGTATTCGGCTTCGCTTATTCGGGCAAGAAATATCCAGTCAAGATAGAACTAAGCCTAAAGCAATTTTTACTGATGAAAGACCAGTATCCTTTGGTTGCACCTTTTGTGAAATATAATACAACGCTTGATAAGTATGTGTTAGAGGTGGAGTTGAATGATTTGAGGGTGGTGGATGGATTCATTCGGAATTCGCTCTGATTATTTTATCTTTACGATTAATGAGCATATTTAGCGAAAATTCAAGAGTAAAAATTCCAGCTATCCTACATTTAATAAGTTTAGGATATGAGTATCTGTCCTTAAAAGATGGAACATGGGATGAATCGACCAACATTTTTACAGATATTTTCAATGCTCAAATTAAACGTATCAATCCTGATATTACCGACGGAGATGTCAAACGCTTGTATGATGAAGTGTCCCTTTGTCTAGAAAATGAGGATATAGGTAAAGCATTCTACGAAAAACTAATTGCAACTTCTGGCCCAAGAATAATCGACTTTGATAACTTTGATAACAATACTTTTAACGTCGTTACAGAACTTACTTATAAAAAAGATGATGATGAATTTCGTCCAGACATTACGTTACTCATCAATGGAATTCCATTGGCCTTTATTGAAGTAAAGAAGCCGAATAATCAGGATGGTATTTTAGCTGAACACAAACGCATTCAAACGAGATTTGAGAATAAGAAATTTAGAAAGTTTGTAAACCTTACTCAGTTGATGGTCTTCTCCAACAATATGGAGTATGACAACAATTCACCACTACCAATTGAAGGAGCCTTCTACACAACCGCTTCCTATCAAAAACCTAGCTTCAACTATTTTAGGGAAGAGGACAACATTAACCTTTCAACCATATTATCTGACGTACCAGATGATATTGAAACTGCTGTTTTAAAGGATACAAATCTAGTTGGCATCAAACATTCATCTGAATTTATCACGAATAAAAATCCAAATACTCCGACAAATAGAATTTGTACTTCATTGTTTCAACGTGAACGCTTAGCCTTTTTATTGCGATATGGATTGGCCTATGTGAAAGGTAATAAAGGTCTTCAGAAGCACATAATGCGTTATCCGCAAATGTTTGCAACTAAAGCAATTGAAAAGAAACTAGAAGAAGGAGTAAAAAAAGGTATTATTTGGCATACACAAGGTAGCGGTAAGACTGCCTTGGCTTATTACAGCGTAAAGTACCTCACTGATTATTTTCAATCGAAAGGAATAGTCCCTAAATTCTATTTTATTGTTGACCGAATTGATTTATTAATTCAAGCAGGGCGAGAATTTAAAAGTCGAGGCCTGGTAGTGCATAATATCAATTCAAGAGAAGAATTCTCTCGAGATATAAAATCTACTAGTGTTATCCATAACAATTCGGGCAAAGCTGAAATTACCGTTGTCAATATTCAAAAATTTCAGGATGATGCAGATGTAATCAAGAACAACGATTACAACTTAAACATACAGCGTGTTTACTTCTTGGATGAAGTACACAGAAGCTACAATCCGAAAGGAAGTTTCTTAGCTAACTTGCATGAGTCCGATACCAACGCCATCAAAATTGGATTAACTGGTACGCCCCTCCTCGGCACTGACTATAATTCCAAATCGTTATTCGGGAGCTACATTCACAAATATTATTACAATTCTTCAATTGCTGATGGTTATACCCTTCGTTTGATTAGAGAGGAGATAGAAACCACATATAAACTCAGCCTAAAACAAGCCTTAGAAGATATTAAACTGCTTAAAGGCGATGCTGAAAAGAAGATTGTTTACTCTCATAGGAAATTTGTAGAACCAATGCTCAATTACATCGTGCGTGATTTTGAGAATGCACGAATAGCAATGAATGACAATTCTATTGGTGGTATGGTTGTCTGTGATTCTTCGGATCAAGCCAAAATGATGTTTGAGGTGTTTGAATCAAATTATAAATTGA
>JACCDI010254410.1_pt1 | contig 11867 bp, 7 predicted proteins | sample 7442791 | NCBI WGS metagenome assembly JACCDI01 (sample SAMN15323434, study PRJNA562643) | freshwater metagenome | isolation source: river surface water | place: USA:Blue River Watershed | collected 2017-08-15
CCTCGCGCTTGCCCACGTGTCGCCGTGCCAGCGTATCCCCTCGCCGCTTCTGCGCATGCCTCCCTTGTCAACGTGTCAACTTGCCAACCGGCCAACTAACTTGTCTCCCTGGCCAACCGGCCAACTGATCAACAGGTCAACTAACGCGCGCGACTCCGTCGCGTCACGCTTTCAACTGCGCGAAACGGACATGCAGCAACGCCCGGCCTTTGGCGGCGAAGACGCAGGAATCCTTGGTCGGAGAAAACTGGACGCCGTCGCACTTGGCTAGCTGGGCGCGCTGGACCGCGTAGGCGCGATGCAGGAGCACCGAGCGGACATGCTGCAGGATAACCTCATCGGACTTCGCGAGGAACTCCGGCAGACTCTCCACCTCGATCACCAGACCAGGAAGACGCTTCGACATGCAGGTAAACCAAAGAGAGGGGCGCAGGGGCGTAAAGAATGAAGACGGGCTGACAATAATGGGGTCAGACCCCATTAAGAGGGTCTGACCCCATTATTCTCCACGCTTGGCTTATTGCTTATCCGTGTCAGCTTGCGCCTCCTTGGCGGCCTGCATTCGACGGAAAACCAATCCGGCGTCTCCCTCCTTAAGCAGCTCTTTATCTAAAAGCTCCTTTTCTCGCTCGAGACGTTCACGCTCGTCATGAATCGTCTCAGGGGTAGCCACCATCAACGTGTCGTAACTCAACCCTAGCAGTGAGATGAGGCCGGGCCATTCTTCATGACGCACAAAAGCCTCGCGCTTCACCGTGGCACGCATGACGCCTTCAACGGAAGTATCGTCATTGATTGCCTTACTGATCGCCACGATTGCTGAGTTATCGAGGTCGAGACCCATCTTCTCCATGGGCATGATTCGAGTGGCATCGAAGATAGCAACCACACCACGCGGCTGCGCCTTATTCATGGCGATCTCTACCAGGAAGCCTTGGGACAGAACCTTGACGTTACTGTCCTTTGGGTCGGCGGGTAGCGGAGGCAGCACTGTCACGGAGATAACCTTATCGAAGAGAGGCTTGATGCGAGGGAAGTGAACTGCCGATACATAGGCGAGGCATGTTCCATGACTGTCGATGCCGTCAGAAACAGCATCGAGCGCTTCGCTAAACATGCGCGGAAGACGGCCCACGGTTCCCACATCCAGGACAAGGGCGTCGCGCTTTCCTTGGAAATGGATACGCCGTTCCGCGGCCAAAATGAACTCCTCGACGGATTCATAGGCAAGGACCACCTTACTTGAGCCCGCCTGAGCATAGTCCTTGGCAAACGGAATCAGTTCCGATCCGGCCCAGTGCTTCTTCAGCGGAAGGATTGAGACGAAAGGCCCAGCCTTAGATGCAATGGCTGCCGGCAGATGACCCGCTCCAGGATTAAGCACGGCGACCGACTTGAATTTGGCGCAAACGGCCCCCGTCAGATTCATCACACCTTGCGTCATGCGGCGTACTGATGACTGATCTTCCCGGAGATAAAGAGTGTCGACTGGCTCGACGAGGATATTCCCGATTAGGGGATTTTCCCATATCGACTCGGGACTCAAGGCGAAGCCGTGCGAATCCTTGAAGGCATCTGCGAAAGCTTTCTGGTCAGACGAAAAATCCTTGTGCTCTCTCAGCGAAACGAAAATTTCTCGAATGAAGTCACGGCAGATGGAATTCAAGAGGCCATCCAGACGATGGTACTCCTTTTTCATTTCGTCACAGGCTGCGTCCTCGACTGAAGCCGCTAACTGCAACTTCTTCTCCGCCATGATTTGGCAGACCCTGGCCGTGTGCGCCGCAGAGACCTCATCCCTCCTACGAAGCGTTTCGTTAAAGTTAGGAATGGTTTCCACCACTTCATCCCTAAGCCATGGAAGCTCCGGCAATTCCTGAGGTGAATACAACTCTCTACGGATCTTGGCCTGGATTTCGGCCCGCCTAAGCGCTGAGAGCCGGGATTCGAGCTCTTCCAGTCTCTCCAGATTCTCACGGGTTTTGGCATGGAATTGTTCCGCCAACGTCTGGTAGTTCGGCGGCAAAAACAGCGCCTCGAGGTCGGACTTGGTGATCACGCGGCCTTCTCCATCGGAACCTGAGGCCGATTTAAGCAGTTGGTCGCGAATCTCAGGCGAATCCAAGAACGCCAGCAGTCGCCATGGCCATTCATATTTTTCCTTAGGACGGACGACTAGGACGGTCGCTGCCGGATAGACCCTCAGGCAATCTGGGTAAGTCTCTCCTGGGTCAACTAAACCGACCAGGTTACTGACCTTATAATTACCGCGATTGGCGATCAGGATCTCCTGGCCTTGCAGCTTGGCCATCTGACCGGAGCCACGCAGGGGATTATCGACCAGGCGCTTGGAGATAGCGGCACGAACGTACCGTGAACGGTCCAGCTTCGACGACGTTCCGTCGATCGCGGATGCCCCCACCGCCCAGCAGGCCACGAAACCTTCCCCGGGTTCTTGACCTAGCTTCAAGTCGCGCGTGCCGATCCCTTGGTAGACGTAGGCGACGTCCCCGAGGGTGAGCTGCTTGGACTGTTGGGCCGGACCCTTCATTTGACGTTTTTTTGGGCGTCTCGGCAGCGGATGTTAGCCAGGACGGTCATAGCAAGTTCTGGCTTAAGGCCCCGACGAGCCAGCCCTTTGGCCACCTTGCGAATAACTTTTTCGTCGATCCGATCCTCCGGCCCTACGACGGGATACCAGGCATCTGCCGTAATCACCCCCTGAAGGCCCCCGATGACCACCCAGCCGTCCTTAACCTCCCTCTGGTGCTCAGCGCAGGCCTCCATGGTAAACTGCATAAGCGTATCTTCCTCAGCCTCGCGCATCTGACGGGCGGCACGACGCTTGGCCATGCGCCATTGGGGCATGAGTTCTTCCGGGATAGGCTCTCCGGTGAATGGGTCTGTCGGGATTTCTTCCCCGAGTTGCGAGATTTCTGGCCGCTCCTTCTTGGCCGGCTTCTCTGACCATTTGAGGGCGATCGTCACCAAGTCCTTGGCCGCCTGCCCTTCCCAGGCCCCTGCGGCCTGACCGCGATCACGGACGAGTCGCTCGGACATCTCCTTCACGACCTTCTTGGCACGCTCACGTCCGGCCTCGAGTCCCAGTACACGGAGGCACCGGATAATGACCCCGGAGAGCAGCGCAGCTTGGGGGTTAATCACCAGGACGCATGAGCCGCCCGTATCGAGTTCTTGGTCCTCCGAAGGTATCACCTGGAGGCCGCTGGCACGGAAGAACATGGGGCCTCCCGACGGGGCTTTAACGACGATTTTGTGATCTTCCCCCTTCTCAAGGGCGGTACCGAGCTTGAGCAGCTGTGTTTTTTGGTCTTGCTTCATCTCACATACTGATGTGGTATTCGGAACTTGACGCAACCAAAATAACCCTTAAAAACAGAAATAACTTATCCACGCCCTACAATGGTATACAACATCGAAGACAGTGCCTCCGGCTCAACCCTAGCCCTCTCCATCAACGCCTTCATGGCGCCGTGGGCCCCGACCAAGACCCTCCAGCACATCCTGAGCGTACTCCAAGACCCCGCGGAGTCTTATGACCTCCCGGCAACGGGAGAGCTCTACCTGCAGCTGCACCAGGGGGTATGTGTCAGAATCTTCAAGGCCGAGCACTCGGGCTCCACGATCTACGTCGAAGCCCCCCTTGAAGCCAACCAGCTCAACGGACGTGTCATCGCCAACATCCGCAGCCTCCGGGTGGTCACGAGCGTGAAGATCGCCGAACCCAAGAAGAAGAAATCCACCAAGCGCCGCGAAGCCGCCTCCATCAAGCCCTTGGTCACCTCCCTGCTCTCCTCTCCAGACCTCTTGGGCAAGGTCGTGCTCTGTGATGAAGCCGCCCAGGGGCTAGATGGCGTCTTCTTCCATCGCGATGAGGACCTTAAGAACATGATGACGCAGCTCGGAGCCGCGGCCACGACCCTTAACGAGGACCTAGCCCTAGGATCTGACGTCAACACGTTCTTCAAGACCAAGCTGCGCATGAAGGGCTTCACGCGCTTCCTTTCGGATACGCAGACGACCCATTTCGGCGAGGATTACACCGGCACCTACCAGGGCGAATCCTACCTCGGAGAATGGCACTGCACGCTCTTCGACGGGACCAACACGCTCAGCGTGCACTTCGTCTATTCACCGGAACATAAGGCCATGCTGATCACCCGTCTCGGAACCCACGGACGCACCCACCAGGACCGCACCTGACCATTTCGCGATCAACGACGATCGCGCCGAACAACCAACCCAACATGGCGAAATCATCGCCTCCCAACGGGCCCAGCACCACTGGTCGCCCCTCGGGAGGAGGCCGAGGCAACAATCCGCCCAGCCGCTAAGCCGCGCGCTTAGTCATCCAGGGGACCTCCGCAGGAGGTCCCCTTTTTATTCCTCCTCCTCATCTTCTTCTTCCGAATTACCTACATTCGCCGACTTCACGATGTCCGTATCCGTGGCATCTTCGTAAAGGAACTTGATGAGAATACCGACGAAATTTCGGTTGTTAACCGAAAGGAAGGATAGTGTTTTTTCAGAATAGCCCGGATCGGTCATATCGACCTCATCGTCGCCGTTGACCAATCGCAGCAGTTCCAGCGCTTCATCACTATCCTTGGCCATGAAGCCGCTGCTGTAGCGGCGTCGCTTCAACACATAAAGCATGGCTTCCAGGCAGTTCGCGGCGATGCTGCTGCTCTGCTTGTCGATGGCTACTTCGAGCCTTCGCAGGACATCTTTGATGATATCGTATACGGTCGCGTCATCTACGTCACGCAGCGCATGCTCGTTGAGCCGAACGAGATTACGGAAGGCTCTCAGCCAATTATTGGCTTTTTCGATCTCTGGAAGATCTCGAGCCAGCCTCTCCATGAAGGCTTGGATCTCCTCTCTCCCAGAGATTGTCAGACCCAATACATGCAGGTCCAGGACCGTGAGCTTGTCGTCCGCCATGAGCTTTTCGATGGCGGTGTCTTTGACGCAATCAGGGCACCCATGGTAATTCCAAGCCATAAGCCGGCCACCGGCATTCTGAGCCTTCTTTAAGGCCTTCTTGGCAACGGGGCCACCTGACGGCATCACGTCAATAATGCGCTCCTCGAGGAGCTCGTGCAATTGACTCAGGGCATCTTGGCACTCCGCCGAAGGCGCCCGACCTTCAATCGAGACAGGGGCATAGTAGATATGGGCGCCCTTTTCCGCACCAACTACCCTCCACTTATCAGGAACAGCCGCGCCCGAGTGCGTGCACCGATTCAGGCACGTATTAATCTTACGCAATGTCTTAACTAAACTATCATCGATGCGCCCTGTCCGAAGCCTGGAGGAGGCCTCCTCTATCAGCTCGAGGGCGCCATTCCACAGGACCACAACAGGTACCAGTTTCGCGGTCGGCGTGTAGCTATGTTTGATTTCTGGCTTCTTGCAGACCTCCATCTTGCGCCAGTCTAGCTTGCCTGTAAAAAGCCCGGGCGATTTGGACTTAACGGTGACGACCGCGAAACCCTGACCCGGCTTTGCGTGCACGGTGATAAGAATGGGAGTGACGTCTTTGCAGACCTGGGATTGCGCGGTGGTTGATCGTCGATAATCAAAGCCACCCTCATGCGTGTGCTGCAAAGTAAGCGTGATGGTGTTTCGGCCGGCGGGAATGCTGAACTTATCAATGGGTTGCTCACTGTGATAATCTCGTCCGGCATCCATCTGCTTCCCCGGCAGGAGCGGCTCCCAGCCGGGGATAGGGTCGCCTAGTTTGTTCTTATCCTTAAAGAAAAGGTGGATGGTCTCCAGGTTCTCAAACCATGTCGGCGTACCGTTAGCCTTACCAACCATGGCTAAAGCGGCGCCCGCAGAAACGGCCTCGTCGCTGACATCAAGCTGCTTCAGGCGAAAGGCCGCCAGGAGCTGATCGCGAAGATAACCGCCTTGCTTCTTTACCCTGGCCAGGGCGCCGACCATCTCGCCGCCCAAACACGGGGATTTCATTCCCGACATAAGTGCGTTAACCTCGGAGGCCAGCCGCCGGGCGCCATCATACCAAATCTTACCGCCATCCAATCCCGGCATCTGCGGCAAGACTTCCTCTTCGGGCATAGGCTTGTTGACGCATTCGTCCACCAAGGCTTGCTCGCCATCGAGGACGCCTAGAACCCAATCAGGGTCGTTCATCAGGGTCATGGCCGGATACCCATGCTGGCCATTCGCTTGTCGAGCCAGCAATCCCCAGCCCGTCAGAGCATCGACCACCTTGCGGTGGCTGGCCTCGCGCTTAGGCACCAGCCAGTTCTTCTTCCCCTTTGCGACTCGGAAGATCGGCACTGCCGTCACCGCCCATGGGCCAAAACCTGCCTCCATCAGGATGATATGTCCGATGGGATTGTTCTCGTCCGCCTGGCCAGCGAGATAAGGCTTAGCGGACGGGGATCGGCACCATGCGATGGCCGCTGCCATTGTTCGTGGGATGAGCCAGACCCGGCCATGCGGCGCACAGGCATCAATGACCGCCTGTCTCTGATTTTCCTCCAGGCCGTCGGGGACGACAAGGCCGACCTCAGCGTCGCGCGAGAGCTCGCCCTTCAGTGACTCCCCGAGCAGCATTTCCGCGCTGACCACACTTTCGGTTGCTCCATCCGGACGCCAGACGAACGTACGGTCCGCCAATTCCTGGCAGGCGAAAGCCCTCAGTACCGCTTCAGCGTAAACCCGCCCATTGCCGTTGGTCGGCAGGCCTCCAGGGGGAGACTGCGCCTCCATCGGCCAGCTTAGGGCACGACCTCGACGATGCTTTTCTGTCGATTCGCCGACCGTAAAATAGTCGCCCCGGCTTTCTGGTAGCAGCATCGTGCTATGCGTTTGTGCTTCCGGGGAATGAGCAACGTCATGAGTAGCCACCTCGGTGCCGGAGCATCGAATAATTCGGGCTCGAGCGCCCAAGACGTCGATGATCTTCAGGTCAGCCATGGGCGTACTCGATTGTCAGGTTAATGGCCGCGTGGAACTCCCCGACGATGTGCGCAAACTGGGCTACATCAGCCTGATTGACCTCCTGCGGGAACGAAACCCCGACCACATGGCTTCCGCCAGCGTAGACGCTTTGAATGTCGACGGAGGGCGCTCGTCCGGCGCCACGTCCTGTTTGGACGACCAAGCCGGATAAATTAATCGTCGAGACCCCCTCTGATTCCAGAACCTTCCGGAACTCGGCTAACGACTGCGAAGCCCTGCCTAGGCTGGCTTTCCACTCCACTAGGTTATCGCTGGCCGCTAAACTTGCCCACACGACCGCGGCCGCTTTTTTCTTCGGCCACCAGATGATCGTATCGCAACCCAGCGCACCCACGTGCCTCATCCACCCTTCGGGCGCTGACTTATGCCAAGCCATGGCTTGGGCTTCGCGAGAATCAATAAGCACCATATCTTTAAATTCCGGATGATAGTAGGGTCCAGGCGTCGTCTGGCTGCCCAACCAACTTCCCCGATCCGGTTCCGAGCGATAATACGGGCGAGAAGCTCTGGCCGAGTCACCCCAGCTCTTGTTGAAGGCGCAGGCCAGCAACTGCTTGACCGTCTCTGACCAAAGCACCCGGCGCCACGTCCACGCATCGTCCTCGATGCGATGATATTTGATCAGTTCGACATAGGCGGCGTAGACCAACTTATATCGCTGATCGAGTAGGAGCGGATAGTTGGCTTGGACGGGATGCCGCAGGTTTTCGGCGGAGACCTCCTGCAAAGCTTCAGCGAGGCGCCACTCGGCGGAATGCTTGCCGAATCTTTTGACGGCAAATGCTCTCCGGCTGAGGCGCTCGATCCACTGCGTATTAGCGGATACCCATTGGGCGTCCCGCCTGGCCAGCGACTCCAGGACCCAGACCACTACGCGGTTTTCTAAAGTATCGTGGGTCGTCTTACGCTGCACCGCCAACAGGCTTTGCCTGGTGCCGGCCTTCTCTAAGGCCGACCGCCCGGAGCGTTGGGCGAAATTACGGATGCACTGCGCGTCCAGCTCTTGGATTCGTCCCACCGGCGTCTCGGCGCGGATACGAGCAAGAATACGCCGGGGGGACTTGGCGATCGATTCCAGCTTCGAACGCAAAGCTCGGTCCTGGGCCATGCGAATAAGCATCTCCATCCGTGGCTCGCTCAGATCCGGATCCAGCCAAATCTTGTTGGCATCCTCCCAGGTCCGACGCACCTGCCCGGGCAATTTAGCGTGCCGGGCTGCGAGCTTTTCGTGGGCTAACTCCTGAAATCCGTGACTCATCCAATTGATGAGCCGAGCCAGCGTGCCGCTTCGCTCCAAAGCGTGCTGCTCCGAAGGCCTGGGCGTGACGTCACCTTGTCGGATGACTACGTCCTGGCCGCCAATCACGGCCGTCAGGCTGAATTCCGAGAGCTGATGGGTCTTCTTGTTAGGAGCAGGCAAAAACCACGCCTGGTGCCTCGTCCGGTTCCACGTGAACGGGAAACCGAATTTCTTAGGTACGCCATAAGGCGTCTCCAACAGCGGTGTGACTCCCTCCCGGCAGAACAACACCGGAGACCCGTCCGCCTGCGAAACCAACAAAGGCTCCGCAGCCTGCGGTTGCAGGAGGAAACCCCAAGGCTCCTCGGTGGCGCGCATTAATTATGACTCAGCGCGATCGACGCCTCGCCAGATGAAAGTATTGGCGTCGCGGTTGCTGGAATCATCAAAGGCCTTGAGCAGCGCGTCGTCGCCAAGGTCGTTGATGAGCTTCCGGATCTCCGTGAGGTGGCCGCCTTGCTCTTCCAGGTCGATGCCGCGGAGCTTGGGCAAGATGCGTTGTTCGATCTGGTCGGCCATGGCGCACTTGAGGCGCTCCTCCGCATCCATGCTCCCGTCGTCGGGATAGTTGCCGATATAACGGGCGATAGCCTGGGCGACGCGGTGTCCAAACGGACGGTTTAGCTTCTCCATGGTCACATTCAGGCGGTCGATCCATTCTTGGACCGTGTCCATGTCCTCGGAATTGAGCTCGGGCTTAAGCCACTGCTGCCACTGTGCAAATGTCAGGCCGGTCTCCGTTGGCTTGGCCATGATGCGCTGGCTCTTGGGCCTTAGCGCAAGCTGGCGCGGACGGCCGAAGCGCATCACACAGGCACGGTCCAAGACCTTGTCGGAAAGGCTTTGCGTCGACTCATCCTCGTTCATGGTGCCAGCGAAGAGCACGTTGCGATCCGGGTAGAGCTTGATGGCCTTTTCCTTGAGCGATATGCTGCCCATATCTAAGGCAATCTCGGCCTTAGCCCTGTCGGATTCGCTTTCGATGTTCACGCCTCGGCGAGTCTCCAGCTTACTCAAGAATTCGGAGAAGTAGTATTCGACTCGGGCAAGGTTCATTTCATCGAGCAGGACCAGGAGCATCCCATCGGACTTCACATTATCTGCCTCCCAGCCGGTTGGCATAACCCAGTCCTTGCGATTGTGTCGTTCGAAGCGGACCATCGCACGGGCAAGATCTGTAGCCTTATAACGTTGCTCGAGGTGGTTATAGAAGCCGAAGAGGTCGTTGGGGCTATCCCAGCGAGGCTGGACGGCCAGGCTCACGAGGTGGATGCCCATGCCTTCGGCGTAGCGCATCGGCAGCTCTGACTTACCCGTACCGCTGATACCAGCCAAGACGACAAGGGGGGACATGTCCGCCGTCTTGAGAGAGGCATGGAAGGCGTTGATGACACGATTCGGGAAGGTCAAACCGCAGTCGGCGATATACTTCTTCGCCTTCTTGAGGGCCTCGGTTTCACTGATTTTAGCCCCGGACAAGGTGATTTGCTGGAAGCGCACATCACCCCACAGGTCTTCGTAGCGATTGGCGGCGGAACCTGATCCAGAGGTGCCAGCCACGAAGGCCTCGGACACTTCTCCCTTTAGGACCTTAAGCCTGTTCTTGAGGTCTTCCTCCTCCTTCTTGAGACGCTTGACCTCATCTTCGGCGTCCTTCTGCAGGCGTTGCAGTTCCGTTAGTTTCTTTCTGGCTTCTTCGTTGGCCTTTTCGGCTGCCTCAAGCTTCGCCAGAACATCAGCCAGCGCCTTCTCGGCGTCTGTTTTTTCCTTATTGGCCCGATCCGTGGCGCTCTTGGCCTCACGCAGCTTCTGTTCTTCGTCGCCCTTCTGGCGGGCCAACTCTTCTAAGACCCCCTTGTACTCGGCAGATTTGGCGGCGTAGTCGGCCTTCAGGGCTTCAAGTTCTTTACGCATCGCGGACAACTCGGATTCCAAGGCGGCTTTCTGGCCGGCCAGATTACCGATCTCCTTGTTCAGTTCGACAATCTGTGCGTCCAAGGCTTTCTTGGCAGCCTCAAGGACTCCGAGCTCCTGCTTGGCTAGTACCACCAAAGCACGAACGGCTTCCTGTTCCTTACGATCTGCCTCCAGTTTAAGCAGCTCTGCGCTTAGGGCATCATATCGCTGTTTCGCGTCATTGATCTTGGCTTCCGCGACCATCGATTCGGCGATGAGCTTCTGCGCCGCCTCAAGGCGGTCCTTGATCTCAGCAAGATCGGCGGCCTTTTGTTCAACAAGCTGCTCCAGGTTGGCGAGCTTAGTTGCAGCCGGCAACTTACGCTGCTGCTGGATGGCCTGGTAGAACCTCAGTCCTACATAGGAAGAAGCCACCAAGGCTGAGCTCCAGGCGACGAACTGCGTGATGAAAGGATCCATGGTAAGTTACTTGGTAACGGGGGTGGCGAGCTGAGCCTTCTGGGCTTCGATCGATTTGGTGAGGGCGGCCTGTTGCGCCTTCAAGTCTGCGACCCATTTCTGCAATTGGCTCTCCTGGCCCTTGAGCAGGGCGACCGTTTCGCGCAAGCGCTTCAGGTCGTCGGCCTTGACCAGCACGGCGTCGACCTCCTTCTGCAGCTTATCCCGGTCCGCCGTGAGCGAGGCCAGCGACAGCTTGGCTTGGGCGGCTTCGCTATTCGCCGCTTCGGCGGCAGCCTTGGAGGCGCGCTCGGCGAGCTTAGCGGTCTTGGCGGCTTCGATGTCTGCCTGAGCTGCGATCAACTTGGACTTAAGGTCATCCAGTTCAGCTTGGGCCTTCTCGCGCGCCGACTTGGCGGATTGCGTGGCCTGCTCCATGCGGGCGAGGTCATCCTTGGCGGCCTGGGCGGCGACCTTGGCCTGGCGGGCAAGCTCCTGATCGGCACGGGCGGCTTCCGCCTTACCCTGTGCACCTATTAGCTCGGCTTCCAGCTTCCGGAGCTGAGCTTCCGCGGACTTCACCTGGACGTCGGACGTGGCCAACTGCTTCGCTTTGGCTTCTAGCGCACCAATCTCGGTGCTCAGGCCGGAGAGTTTGCGCTGGGCGTCGTTCAGCTGGACTTGGGCGGCTTCCACGGAGGCCTTCAGCTTAGCGTCGGCGGCGGCGAGAGTCGGCTGATCCTTGCGGAGGGCCTCGAGTTCCGCGGCCAGCTTCTGCTTCTCCGCGTTCATTGCCTTGTTGCTGACAGTAAGGTTGTCGAACTCCGCGCGGACGCCTGATTGTTCCGCCGCCAACTTGCTCAGGTCCAGCTTGAGCTGAGCCAGCTGCTTCTTGGCCGTATCGAGATCGGCATTCGCATTTGCCAGTTCAACCTTCTTAGGGGCGAGCTCTCTTTCGATACGCTCCTTCTCGGAACTCATCGCCGAAGACTTGGAGGACAGATCCTCGACCTTCAGGCGAAGTTTCGCCTCCTCAGCCGAAAGCATTTCGATGGCCCGGTCGTGATCGGCCTTCAGGCTGAGGGCGACCGTGGCCGAATTCTTGGCCTCGATATAGTTACGCAGTTCCCAGGTCAGATACCCGAGAGCGGCGACGTTAACGGCCAGGATAGCGCCGAAGAGATACGGCGAGGCC